>TARA_R110002153_G_scaffold3042_3_pt1 | contig 25385 bp, 17 predicted proteins | sample TARA_R110002153 | Tara Oceans TARA_R110002153 (sample SAMEA4398193) | marine metagenome | biome: Polar Biome; feature: [SRF] surface water layer (ENVO:00010504); material: water (ENVO:00002006), including particulate matter (ENVO:01000060) such as... | depth 5 m | reverse complement strand
CCCCTCTCGCCACAGGCATGTGTTTTAGTAACGAACCTATGCTAGTGATTCCCGATGAGTTTGGTATCCGTTTAGAAGATCATTTTTATATGACAGACACCGGCCCCCGCTGGTTTACTGAGCCAAGCGAGAGTATTGATAATCCGTTTGGTTTGTAGGGGTAGTTTGCGTCGTTATTGAATGATGACGCGAATGAATAGTTTTGACTGGAAATAGGCAGCATCCCATAAGCATCAAGGTTTGTGGGATGTTAAGTTACCCTTGGTAATTCATATACGACAAAGTTTACTCTGACGCCAGATTTTCGATTGATTACAACGCACAGTAATATCGCTAAAATGACGATTTCTATTTATGTGAGTTAATTTGTAAGGGTTTGATAAATAAGGTAATTATAACTGTATTAGTGTCAGGTTGTATGAAATCTCAGAATTAGTTACCCCTAAAAGAAGACTACTATAAATACTGTAATGGTCTAACCAGTATAATAAGTGATTGCAGCCTTTGTCATACTCCTCGAAAATATCTAAGGACGTCCCGCGGTTTCGACCCTTGCACCACTCAGTAACTAGGCCCATTCGGTGCCATTTTTCAGCCTATAGAGGCTTAACTAAAACTAATGATAAGGTATCCCTGCATGGAATACACCCAGACAATAAAACACACTTTTCAAAACACTAGTGCTAATGCGTTCGTAAAAACGCGCATTGCACTGTTCGTTGCTACAATCATTGGTTCGTCTGCCATCCAAGCACAAGAAAGTGCCTCCCCAGGAGTGGCAGAACAGGTAGAGTATGAGCGAGTAGTTGTTACCTCTCGTAAACGTTCAGAATCGATGAATGACGTTCCCATCAGCATTAATGTGGTCAGTGAAGATCTTATCAATAACCTAGGAGCCAGTGATTTCACAGATTTGATAGGTGTGGTCCCTAGCTTAACGGCTTATCAGAATGGTCCAGGGCGTACCCGTTTATCGATCCGCGGCGTGGCAAACGGTGGCGGCAACGACAACGATACCCAAAACCAAGAGACAGTAGGCATTTACCTAGACGAAATTCCAATTTCTATGGGCGGCATGAACCCAGAGTTGGCTTTATTTGATCTTAAGCGAGTCGAAGTGCTTCGCGGCCCTCAAGGGACACTATTTGGTGCAGGCTCAATGACAGGCACAGTAAGATTGGTGTCTAACGATCCCAACTTATCTGAATTTGAAGGAAAATACGAAGCTAGTGCATCTACCATTGAACACGGCAGTCAAAATGCATCCCTAAAAGCTTTGGTTAACGTGCCTATTATTGAAGATAAACTCGCGGTGCGCGTCAGTGCTTATTACCTAGATAATGGTGGTTACATTGATAACAGTCTAACTGGTGAGAAAGATCTCAACGACGGTAATGCCAAAGGTGCAAAATTATCGGCTTTGTATATTCCAAGCGATGAATTAAGTATAGAAATGAGTTTATTACATCATGACTATTCAGATAATGGTCGTCCAGTAGACATAGATTCCACCCCGCTTTTTGTGCGTGATTACCCGTCTTTTGATGGTTATGACGATACTATGGATATCGGTAACTTAACTCTGACCTACGACTTGGATTGGGCCGAACTGGTGAGCTCTACGTCTTACTTCGACCGCTCTATTGTTAACCCTCGTTCATTAGATTTATTGTTTGAATCGGCTTTACCACCTGGTGTTACGCCACATGAACTCATCGATTTCACTGATTCAAAAGTCATAGTGCAAGAATTTCGCTTAGCCTCAATTAGCGACAGTGATTTGCAATGGACAGTGGGCGTCTATGCCGACAAAAAAGACGTGTTTTATGAAAACACCTTTCCGGTACCAGGTGTTGACGCCATATTAGGCACCCCCTCATCAGATTTTGGTGCGCCAGTTGACCATTTGTTTTATGGATTCGACGATCTAACCGTAAAAACCTACGCAGTATTTGGTGAGCTTTATTACGATATCGGCGATTTCTCTATTACTGGTGGTCTGCGCTATTTTAATTGGGAACAAGACATCGAGTTTTATCAATCTGGCTTGTTTAATGGTGAAGCCAACAGTGATGAACGACCTAAAGGCAGCGTCGACGGCTTTAACCCTAAGCTGAATGTCTCTTACCACTTAAACCGTGACAATCTAGTGTATGCTCAAGCAGCAAAAGGTTTTCGCTATGGCGGTATTAATGGCGCCATTCCGGCTTCTGTGTGTGCTGATGAGTTAGCTGAGGTTGAGCGTGACGGGGGGGATACGCGTTTCTTCGACCCAGATGAAATCTGGAACTACGAAGTGGGCGTAAAAGGTAGTGATTCAAAAGGCACTATTAGCTACAACGCGACTTATTTCCATATTAATTGGACGGATATGCAAACCAGCCGTAGTTTTGAATGTGGTTTTGGTTTCAAAGAAAACGTAGGTGACGCTACCAGTAAAGGGATAGAACTAGAGGTCACTGTGAAACCTATTGAAGGATTAACCCTTTCTGCTGGTGGCGCTTACATTAATACATCTTTGGATGCCGATGTACCAAATTTAGGTGCACAAAAAGGCGATGCTGCTCCCTTCGTACCGGAAACTTCTTTCACAGCATCAGTTGAGTACTCAACGCAACTAAACGAGAGTCTAGAGGGATTCGGTTGGATGAATCTGCAATACACAGACGACCGCTCTACTGAGTTCAGTGAACAGAATGAGAATTATCGTAAAATGGATGCCTACACCCTAGCCAACCTGCGTTTAGGAGTACGTTTTTCAGGTTACGAAATTTCCTTGTTCGCCAATAACTTATTGGATGACGACGGAGTTGTGCGTGCTATTGGCCGCCCACCCTTTGATCCACCTGCCAGCATTCGTGTTACGCCGCGTACTGTCGGTGTTACATTTAGAGGTGGCTTTTAAGGGCTAATGTTTAGTTAAAAACTCAAGGCAGCAAGCCACAGTTGCTGCCTTACCCGCACTTATATTTTGAAAATTAATCTTTCAAAGTCATACCTAAACCTAATTAATGGAGTTTCTAATGAAGAAAATCTCACTTGTCATCATCAGCCTTGGGCTGTTTTGTTCGTTCCAAATGTTGGCACAAACGAAAGCACAATCGAAAGAACAAGCCACACAGGCCGTTAATCAGGTGCTCGACGGATTACATGAGTCCGCCAGCCAAGCTGACTTAAATAGCTATCTCAACGCGTTTACTGATACAGGCGTATTTATGGGAACTGATGATTGGGAACGCTGGTCTCGTCCCATCTCCTTGGATAAATACGTTGCTGAGCGTTTTGCTGGGGGAACGGGGTGGACCTATCACGCTGTTGAGCGAAACATCAACTTTTCAGAACAACAAAATATTGCCTGGTTTGATGAAATAACAGTATCTAAAAAGTGGGGACGTTTCCGCGGAACCGGAGTGTTAATAAATAACGACGGAAACTGGAAAATCGCCCATTATGCCATGTCGGTCTTGGTGCCAAACGAAGCATGGGAAAAAGTGGCAGAAATAAATATTAAGACTTTTGCTGAACGCGCTAAACCATAAAACAAGATCCTGTGGGACACCCTTAATTCAAACGTAGTCAACAGTGTGATAAAGGCCGGACAGCATTTTAGCAAAGAACCTTCTGGGTCAGAGCTGTCAGAAAACTCTGAATGGAGATAGGCAGCGACACTGCAGGCAATTTATTATCATCCCATCACTAGCGTAAAGCTTTGTGATGGGAGGTTTCACTTGGTAATTTTGATACAACAAAGTTTACTTTGACTTCAAATACTACTGAGATTATTTCAAATCAACGTCGTAGCAATTCGCCATCAATTAGCGCAATAGTTTTTAGTGCATCAGTATTTTGATCGGCAAAATTAGATGGAATGGTAACCAGATCGCTTGCCCAAACTGTTAAATGAAGTTGAATGTCCGCATGATTTATTATGGCATTAAGCGTTTTAGCAGCAACTTCTTGGCTGACTCCCGCCGGACAGTTTTGTAAATATCTATCAAGCCTTGTCTAACAGTTTTGCCGGCAAATAGGCCAATAATGTGGCTACAACAAGTGCAAACGCAGCGAGATAAATGACTAATTCATAATTATCATTGGTTAGAAATAGTGCTGCAACCATAGGACCTGAAGCTAGACCCATCTTAGATGCAAACCCGCCAAGTGCGGCAAGTTGTCCGGCTTTATCTAGCTCTGAGCAAATACCAAAAAGGTAAGGTAATACAAACGCCCATGTGACCCCAATAAGCACGTTAGCTAGCAAATATACCATTTTATATTCACTATAAATAAGCAGCCAACTACATATCGCGGTTAATAAAATAGCAAAGATCAATGGCCTAGTTCGACCAAAACGTGTGCCTATAATAATCACTAAAAAGGAGCCTAGTAGTGCTACCCAACTTGCACTTGCCAAAGCTGGGCTCATAAATTCCATGCTCAACCCCTCTGCTCGCCCAAGCCCAATCACATAGGCAAATAACCCCATGTTTGCTGCTTGAAACAAAAAGATCGCGAGCAAATTGAATAATAAGGGTTTGCGACGCACAGGTGCCGGAAGTGCTGCTTTTGGATCCACCTTAGCTATGGGGTAACTCGGTAACCATGGCAGCATAAATAAAGAAACAGTAGTAAAACTTATTAGTGAAACAAATAAGGCCGTTGTGCCAAATTCAGGCACTAATCCGGGTAAATACATTAATCCTAGTCCACCTAAGCCCCATTGAATGAATAATAAATAACCGAATGTTTTATCAGGATTCTGGGTCCGAGAAATAACCGCAAAACCAATGCCGACTAAAAGTCCACCTGCCACGCCGTGAAAAGCTCTGACTAACACTAAAGTTGTGGATGAGGTTAAATAAATGCTCGCAAAATCTATCGAGATGATTAACAGCAGTAATAGGTAAGCCCATTTTTTCCAATCTATGTTTTTAACTATAAATACCGCCAACAACGCACCTGCTGCTGCACCATATAGGTTAGCAGAGCTGACAAACCCAGCTTGTTGATTTGTAAACCCTAATCCTTCTTTTAGGCCACTGACCAAAGCAGGCATGATATTGATATAAAAAATCCCTGAAGTGGTTAAAAAAGCCAAAAAAATACGAGCCAGCATACTATTGGCATCTACTTTCCAATTTGAATCAGACTGAGATCCACTGTTTAACATTATTCTCTCCTGCTCACGTGTTTTTAAGTATCTGTGGTGTTGTCTGAACAGATAAGATTTAATTTTTCAAGTTCGGGAATTGCATCAGACCAATCAAAATGGAAACTATCGCTGACGTAATAATAAATTGATGATTTAGCCAATAAAGCAATGGTTAGGCCGCCATAACCAGACATAAAGGGTATCCACTGCGGTTTATTGCAGACACTTTTGTCCATCACTTTTCTCGCCCAAAATCCATGCTGATAACGAATGAAATCGTAGTCTGTGATGAGCCCTGCATTTTCGGGGCGTTGTTGTAACGCTGCTTGAAGTGGCGCTTTTGCCAAAATTGAAGCGTCAATGTTAGCTTCCGCCTGCTGGCTCACAAAACGGCTTAGTCGTGCTAAATCGTCACGAGTGAAAAACAAACCGTAACCCACATAAGGTTGATTGTTTAGATCAGTGGTTCGTCGGCTTTGGGCACTAACTTGGCTAAGGCCTAAGGGTTTGAATATTTTCTCATACAAAATATCGTCAAATAGATCGGTGTGTTTTCCCATCTTCTTTTTTATGTAAGCAGATAAGCCAGCACCTAACAAATAGGTATCTGAAGTGTGGTATACAAAGGTTTTTCCAGCTTGGCTTTTGTGTGGATAATATTCACATGCAAATGCGAGTTTTTGTTTATTGGTTTTAGCTGTAAAAAAGGTCAATTTTTTAGGTGAAGCTTCGTCAGCAGAATATTTGGATGACTGATAATTTCCTGTGCTCATGTCTAATAAGTTGCCAAAAGTCACATCTTGCCAATCATCGCCAGTGCATGGTTTTACCCAATCACTGATTTTCTGGGAAAAAACATCGCCATATAATTGTTCTAGGTAAAACATAGTTGTGGCTGCAAACAATGATTTAGCTGTTGAATAGGAAGGTAATACCATTTGCTCACAAAATGGATAGATACCAGCACGGGTTTGGCATTCAGACACATAATGCACGTCATCTAATAACAGTCCGTATAGCGTCATATCTTTTGCTGCAATAGCACTTGCTAGAGCAAACTTCTCAACTTGAATATGACTGTCATGCTCTGAAAGTGATCCGATTGGTTTTGTTTTGATTCTGTTGCTTTTCTCAGTAGCAAAGGCAGTGATAATAGCGTGTTGGTTTACATTGTTTGTTGGAGTATTTGTGACATGTCCTCGACCCCAGAAGTCAGCTTTAAAATAGGCACAGGTTTCACTACTAATTTGAAAATAGGCATTTCCCTCTGAGGCTTGATAATCAAATACAAGTACACCGTTATGTGTGCAGTTCTCATTTTTTTCTACTAAGGTGAAGGGCATACTGACTTTGTTTGTTTCCTGCCCATCATTGTCAGACCAAACTTGACCCACACCGATAATATAATCCCAATAAAGGTTATCGGAAATCACCAGATGTCTAACAGTTGGAATGACTTCGCCAGATTCGTTTTGAACCCAGTCAAAGTTTATATGTGGAAATTGAAGGCGCCCATCAGTTATCTTTTCACCAGTCACTGTATTCACTAACATCGACATCTTTGGGGTTGCCAAAATGCTGGTGGATCCTTGTCTAACAGCAACTGCTGCATTGGGATACATAGGTGTTAATAAAGACATGGGAAGTGGAGCGTTAGGTAAAAGGCTTTGGCTGTTTAGTATGTTATTTAACTTGGCAGAAAAAGCAGAAAAGCTGATGTTCAGTAGAACAAAAAATAAGATTAGTCGCATGTTATACCCGCTGCTTCAAATCGCAGTTTTACTTCTGAAAGTTGTTGGCTGAACTTTTTCCATTTACCAATTGAACTACTATAAAGTGGTTGTCTAACTTGCGAAGCACTTGCGGTGGTTGTAGCTGTTTTGTTCTGCTGGAATTCAAAACAATTTGGCTCCCAAGGTAATTCACAATAATCGAGTAATTTTCGTGTTTCGCCTTCAATATCTGTCACTAAATTTTCATAGCTTAAACTATAGAGGTGTTGCCCTAACTGCTGTTGCCAATGCTGCATTAATTTATGATGCGCGATTTGGTATTCACACAATTCATCTAGATCGTAAGAAAAGGGATATCCTTGGGTAAAACATTGTTTAAAAATAGCAAAAAAAGTATCCAGTGGGTGGCGCTGCACATATATTATTTTGGCGTTAGGCAAGGCCAAACGAATCAGTCCAACATACAAAGAATTTAACGGTAATTTGTCGATAAATCTTGCATGGTTATTGGTATCTGGACGAGTACTTTGTATATAGTTTTGCCCCAGTTGCGCGAAGTTGATTTCACTGGTCGCTGCTATTAAGGCTAACTTGTCGGGCGGTGGTGTATTTGATAGTTGCCGAACTTGATGCATCATGGCAATCGCAAAATTGTTGAGTTCACCGGCTGCATAAACGTCAGAATGATTGGCAACGATACGCTCTACTAATGTACTACCAGTGCGGGGCAAGCCAAGTATAAATATTGGTGCAGGACTTTCACATCCAACAATTGCATTGCTGAGCATTTTATAGTTATAAACTTGGCTGATTTTAGTCAGCACAGCTAAATCATTTTCAAGTGTATATTGCATGTTTGCGCGGCGGGTTTGGGCGCCTTGTTGCAGCGCTTCAAAGGCTTCATCAAACTTGTGTAAGTCTTCTAATTCTTTACCAAGTGCATAAAAAAGCTGGGCTTTGCTAATAGCAGTTTTGGGCTGTTTTAATACCTCTTGTAGACCTATTAAATGATTATGTTCGGGGGTTTGTTTTTTTAAGTGTGATCTTAAAAGCCAAGCTTCGCTGTCATCTGGTTTCAGCTTAATTAATTGATCAAAACTGTTTTGTGCTTCTTCCAATTGCCCCATGTAACGCTGCACTGAGGCTAAATTGAATAATGTTTGTGGGTTATTGGGCTGTATTTCTAACGCGCTTTGATAACATTCCAGAGAAGATTGAAAATTGCCTAGTTTGTTAAATAACAACCCGAGCTCAGAACAAAAGCTAAGGTTTTTTTGGGAACTGTTAATTAGAACTTGAGCAAGTTTATTGGCTGCATTTCGTTGACCCTTAAGAAAATAAATTCGTGCTTTATGTAATGTCCATTGGTCAATACTAGGACTCAGTCTTAAGGCGTGGTCTACATTTTCAAGGGCTGCATCAAAACGCCCTTGTTCACAAGCTACTATGCTTGCTGCAAACCATCCCGGAGCAAAGTCCGGAAAGGTTAGACAAAGTTGTTGGCTTTTTTCAAAGGCGCTTGTCAGCTTTTTGTTGCCAAGACTTTGCCATATTTGTTGCAGTTCAATTTCGGGATTTAACACGTTTTCCTTAATGCCTGAATAGGTGTTTGGTAGCTTTATTGTGCTGTTAGTTAACACAATATACTACCCCTCGAAATTCAACTTTAACTAGCACTTGGTTAGAAGCGGTAGTTGAAGGCAACACCAATAGTTCTTGGCAGACTGATGTAATCTTTAGATGAATTACCGAGGAAGTTTTCGCTAGGATCAGTACCCATATATGCCTCTGGTATCATCCCAGTCACTCCATCCTCATTAAATATATTTTTCACATAAAGCGTTACATCCCAGGTATCAGTGGCAAGCCTTGAGGTAATATTGGAAAGGGAAAATCCATCTATATCAGCCTGCAAAGAGGCGCTGTCGCCTAAATAGTTAAGAGAACTTGACTGATAGTAAGTGTTTACTTGTGTTACCCAGTACATACCACCGTCTAGTTCGTGAGTGTAATCTACCGCCAAACTAATAGTACTTTTTGGAGAAGCCGGCAACTCCGCACCTTTTACTGCTTGTACTCTGGTTGCTGACTCAGCATCAACTGATGTAGGCACAATAAAATCTGCTGTTAATTCGGCATCTACATTGGCATAGCCCAATACATAATGAATGCTGTCTGTAAGGTAGCCTTGAAACTCTAATTCGATACCTTGAGTACGAGCAGATTCTCCATTAACAACGGTAAAAAATCCCCAAAACGAAGCAGTATTCAGTTGCGGATTATCCCAATCTAATCTAAATGCAGACAGACTATAACTATGCTTATTGTTACCTAAGTAACCTTTAACGCCCACCTCATAGTTAACTGCGCTATCTGAAGAATATTGTTGCCACTCGGGTCTTTCAGCCAAACTTCCTTCCAACGGCACCGCATTCGCGCCTCCTCGGCGGTATCCTTCGGAAACTGTACCGTAGACCATAGTGTCTTTATCCAGGTGATAAGACATATTAAATTTGAATAATGTGTCACTCTCAGATGTTTCAAAACTAGGTTCTGCACCTAAAAATGGCCAAATGGGCAATAATAATTCAGTGTCATTGACGAAGGTATTGTCAAAGCGCCTTACCCCAATAGTGGCTCGAAAGTCATCGGAGAAGTTGTAGGTCAATTCGCCAAAAATAGCTTTATCTTTGAAGTTTTCATTACGTTCATAGTGGAAGTCGTTATCGGTAAATACCATGCCAAAGTCCGCCATAGTTGGCCACCAAGAGAAGGCAGCACCAGCCCATTCTTGATATCCAGGCATAAAGCTGTCTTGTGTGGCTTGGCTATCTTGATCCATATAATAAGCGCCGACTACCCAATCTATATTGTTTTTAGTTTCATTCGAAACAAGACGTAATTCTTGGACAAAGGCCTCTTCGTCATAGCCTCTTTCTGCCATTGCTAAAGGGCGTGGTGATCCGTAATACAAGTCTGCAAACCAATTTTGCTGGGCGTAGAAGCCGCTATTGTCACTAATAGAATCACCACTGTGATTATATTTTGATGTACTAGACGTCAAAGTAGCGAAACCAAGATCCCACTCAGCTTCTAAAGCGGTTAAATCGACCTCTCGTTCGGAAGGTTCCAGTAATACAGCTCCATTTTCATATTCACCGTATTGTTGTTCAGTGCCATCGACCCAATTTGTGCCGCGCGTTACTTGTCGGCGTCCACCAATTACATCGCTCTGTTTTTGATAGGAAAGATTAAGCCTGACGTTGTCAGTAGGCTCCCAATAAAGTGACATACGTCCGTAATCAATATCAACCGTATCGGCATCTTCTACACTGCGGAAACTGACACCACCTGCAGCAAGATCGCCGTCTTGTGCAGCGGGAGCATAGTTATTACTATCAAGCACATAAACATTACTGTAATCAACAATACCATCGTTATCTATACGGCCCACATTGGCACGAAACGCTAAGTTATCCGTCAGGGGGATATTGACCATAGCGTCTAAGTTTAGGCTGTTGCCTTCTGAACCCTCAGTTTGTCCAAGTGCCATGCCCACACTACCGTAAAATTCATCGCTTTCTGCTTTATTCATTCGATATTTTACAGTTCCAGCTAACGAACCAGAACCGTACAAAGTACCTTGTGGACCACGCAATACTTCAACCATTTGTACGTCTTTAAGAATAAAATTTGCTAGTAGCGGTGTTTCATCTACGTAACCGGCTACTGTAGATACAGCTGATAAGGCCACATCACCTTGTGCACCGCTGTCTACATTAATTCCACGAATAACCACGCCGCTGATTACACCTGAGTTACGGTATCCTCTGTCCACCACTGTGGCTCCGGGCACATTTCTCAGCAATTCAGTTGAATCAATAATGTTACCCGCCTTGAGTTCGTCACCGGATACGGCAGAAATATTGTAGGGCACATCCTGAATGCTTTGGGTACGGCGGTTGGCCGTTACTTCAATGCGTTCAACCACTTTTTCTGAGTCAACAGCGGCTTCTTGCGCAGCCACTTGTGCAACTGGCACTCCTAGTACTAGGGCGCTAGCGATGGCTGTGCTAATTGAACGTTTTTTAAAGTTTAAAGCATGCATAGTGTTACTCCGGTTTTCTTTATTTTTTATAATCTTGTTCGAGGTTAGAACAGTAAATACTTTATTCGTAGTACCAGATTGGTGCCAGTTGTTGGTCCAGTTTGGTTGTCAGTCGTCTTCACGAACGGGCAAGGTCAGTGGCCCCAATTTATTTAAAAAGTCACTTGGTTTATTCATTGCTTGATTGGCCAGGATATGCTGATTGTCGCGAAAACTTTTTAGCGGTTGACCCAAATTATGTAGACCCCGATCTCGGGTACGACGCACTTGTGCAAAGTCAATTTCTATGGGTATGATTTCTTGTAATTCACCAGCGCAGTAGATTTCATCACCTTGAGGGCCAACAATAATTGATTGCCCATTGCCTAGTTCACCAGCTGTATTCACAGCAAACACATAACATTGATTAATGGCAGCGGTTGCTTTAGCTAAATTCAGTTCTACTGCACGGTCAATAGTACCTGTCATGGTAGGATAGATAAGCACTTCTGCCCCCTCGCATACCATACTGCGAGCCACTTCTGGAAACCAAAGGTCATAACAAATGGCGACGCCAATTCGACCTTGTGGGACATCAAATACCACTATGTTTTTACCACTCTCCACACCTTTTTCGTAAGGACAAAAAGGAAACATCTTGCGATAACGGCATACCACTTCGCCGTGGTTATTGATAACCGAGGTGGTGTTGTAAACGCCATCTTCAGCTTGTTCATAGTGACTACCTGGGATCAGCCAGACGTTATGTTCTTTGGCTAAATCACAGTAAAAATTTTCGGTAGGGCCAGGTAAAGATTCTGCATGTTTTTTTTCTGGGCCAAAACTATTGAGCTCACCTAATACCAACATATCCAGCCATGGAAAACGCTTTTTACAGCTAACTATTTCCTTGGCAATCTGTTGTAGGTTGTTCCCGTATGAAGAGGCCAGTTGTAAACCAGCGATGGAAAAATGACTCATTAAGTCCCTCATTTTCTGACGATATTGTATTTTACGACTGTCTTTAAGAAACTGTAATGGGTCCAGAGTAGAACCGATAGAGCCAGTTAGATTAGTTTTATGGGTCCAGATTGCCGGTGTGTTCTTTTATTTCTAATTGACGAACAAAACAGTAGTTTTGGTCAAACCATTTCATCTGCGAGCCATCGACTACTACGTAAAGTCCTTTTACCTCACCATAACTCCATAATTTCCATTGTCGCCAATACATACCGTCTTCAATCCACCACCGACCTGTATCGGTTTCGCTGTCGATGCCACTGGTGTGTCCCGACATGGAACCATCCGGCAATAGGTCGATAGTACAAGGTACGCCGTATACCATTTGACATTCTAAGCGCGTACCCGGCAATAATTTTTTAAGTACTTCATTACTAAGCAGTTTTCCACTTGCGTCAGTGAGTTTTTCTTCATACTCAGCGGTTAATTGGTGGATAAGCTCCGCGAGTTTACTCACCCCAGCCCGAATTCTGTCATTGGGGATGCTGGTGACTCCCATACGAAAACAATTTTCAGGGTGTTTACCTTTAGCAAAATATCGTTTTACTGGCTCTATGAGGATACCCAGTTGCGCTGCTTTTTCTCGTAAATTTTCGCCATCTAGTTGTTTGGGACCCGTTATCCAATAAGCAGTGCCTCCTTGAATAGGACCGGTATCGATACAATTGGGTAAATAAGTATTTAATGCTTCTCGCAATGTTAACCAACGTTCAAAAAATACTTTGTGTAAATGCAGCATAAAAGCATCGTAGTAACCTAACGAGAGAAAATAAGCGACTGCTCTTTGATTATTGAGAGGGGGATTACGCATCGTCATTTTACGAAGTTTTTTGAGCTCGCTGATAACCCCTGAATCGGCCACAATAAAACCTATCTGGATCCCTGACGCCAATACTTTGGATAAACAAGAAATATAGATAACTCGATTGCCAGTATCTAAACTGCGTAGTGCAGGGTGGGGCTGCCGTAAAAAGTTACTTTCAAATTCAAAGTCGTCTTCGATAATTAGGATATCTTGTTCTTTGGCTTTGCTTAATAATTCATGGCGACGTGACATTGACATAGTCACACTGGTTGGGGTTTGGTGGCTGGGCGTAGTGTAAATGATGTCACATTGGTCTAATTGTGAGTCAACCAGCATGCCGTTGTCATCTACTGGTTGATACACCAACTTGGCCCCATTGTATTGCAGCAGGTCGCGCACTTCAGGATAGCCAGGTTCTTCTACCGCCACTGTAACAGTTGCATCAACAAACAACTGATTAACAAGATGTAACGCTTGTTGTGTGCCAACAGTGATCATAATTTCGTTACTGCTAGCCTGAATTCCTCGCCTCGGAATGACTTTAGTTCGAATTTGTTCTAACAACATGGGATCATCACTCAAACCGTGTGACCACTGATTGATTTCACGAGTCACATTAGCTTGCTGATTGGCGTCACGCCACTCCTTAACCGGATACAATGATGAATCAAATTTGCCATCTATAAAGGGGTAGTTGTACTTTTGCCAATCTGCAGGACAAGCGGTTTGGTTGGTGGTTTTCAGGGCATGTTTGAAGCGATGTAAATTATCACTCACTTTTGGCAAATAGGTTTTGTTTACCTTGTTATTATTCACCCATCCTTGATGAATTTTTTCATTAACGTAAATGCCACTTCTTTCTCTGCTAACAATATAACCTTCATCCTGCAATGTTTGGTACACCAATACCACTGTATTTCTAGCGACACCTAGCTGTTCTGCCAGTTTTCGTGAAGAAGGTAAGCGACTACCTAAAGCGAATGATCCAACAAGGATCCCCTCAACTAATTTATTGCGGATTTGACTTTGTAAGCTTTCGTCAAGGGAACTATCAATATGGATCAATCGTTTTAGCATATTAGAGTGCTCAGCCTACTCAGTATTTATATTCTGCAGTGTTATTACATCCTGAAAGAGTAATTTGAATTTAGCAATACCTGCTTCAATAGTTTTAAGACTAATAATCAACTGCTTTGTATTTTTTTGCTTATTTCAAAAAGTATAAGTAGCCGCAAACCATAATCTTGAATTGTCCTTAAACTGACCAAATTGACTATTTTTGTCACCAAACAACCAGTCGATACCGCTGCGTAGTTTTAGCTTGTCGGTATATTCATAAACAAGTTCTGGTCGTAACACACCATCGCGCTGATTAAGGGTGCCAAGCAACTCCGCTTTAAATAATAAACGGCCATTTACGAATAGGCGCTGGGCTCGCAGAGTTAATATAGTATCTGTATCGGGACGTAGTAAATTTAACTCCCCAGCATCTATATAATCAATCGCCAGTTGTGCATTTACAAACCATTGGGCTGGTGCGCTCCAATCAATACCAAAACCGGCTAACAAGCGACGTGTATCTGCAGACTGTAAAGGAGTATCGCCTATAATATTAATAGGCTGATCAGGTATGTAGGCAAGTTCGGCACGTAACACTGTTTCACCTATAGTGACATCATAGGTTGCGCCATATAGCGTGCGGCGCTGATAGTTAAGTTCTACGGTATTCGGTTCATTGATTGATTGGTGAGTTGTTAAGCTGAGTATTGGGTCTGTATCTGGGCCTCTAAACATTAAAAATGATATGTCACCTTCACTTAAAGGATGAGAAACACGCGCTCCAAATGTCGATTGTGCAAGACTGTTGTTGCGGTTTTGACTGCTTATATTAACTGGTGTATTGGTGACATCTACACCCCCAGTAAAACGTGTTGAAGTAGTAAAAAACAACGTTCCAGGTTCTGCTTGTTGGGTTATTGTGCCATCTAGTGCAAATGAAGTGTCTAGTTTAAAGTTACCTATTTTATTGCGCCAGCGTGCACCCCACCTAGCGATACGTTCAGGTCTAACGTCAGTAAATATAAAATCACGCCTGCGCACTGGATCAAAACGATCGGTAATTTGAACGCCGTCTAACACCCCCCATGGCGTGACTTGTTTACCTAGTGTGAAGCTATGAGCTCGTTTGCGCCATTGAATAAAGGCTCTATCTAATTCAAGACGAGTATGTTTTTTATCGACTAAAGGGCGACTCAGTGATGAATAGCCATTGATGGTACCTAAGCCAACATCATCATCAGCAAATTCGGCTCTCGCTTCAAGTTGGGCACTCCAGTTACGACTCAAGCTAAAACGGGTTTCTGAAGCGATGCTAAACCGCGAAAACTCTAGATCACTGTTGTGTAGATTAGTGCTAAATCTGTAGTCGATAGACCAAATAGTCGACACATTAGATGCCCCATAAGCCAAACTAGAAAGGCTTAAATATAATGTGAGTATCACTAATATGGCGGGCTTGATATTTTTAGTCGTTGTTTTTGTCAGCATAGATACCAACATTGTCATTCACCTTCATTCAACAACATAAGCGGTGCGCCGTAAGCTAACTCGTCGGCAGTGAGTATGTTGGAAGGTAGGTTAGGCAGGTATTGCATATCGCTAAGTACAATTTCGGTTTGATGTGACAGTTGTGAATTGAAAACAGTAAAGTGCGTGGCTATCCAAGTTTTAGCAATCATATCCAAGGCTAGAATTGAGATTTCTTTTAGGGGAGCATTATAAATATCGGTATACTTTATGTTTACTGGAAACCATGTGTTGGGGTCAATTTTAGAGGTGAAACTTGCGTAGCCAAGTTCTTGTTTAATGTCTTCATTTTTGGGGGTTCCTTGCAGTATATAATAACTCTTGCCGCCCTCAATTTGTTGTTCACCTAAACTAAAATCCCAATCTTCTAATGCAAACTTAAAATTGTCTTTAATATCGCCATAACTTAAGTCGGTACCCATAAAGTAGTCGCCTCTGCTCGAAGCGGGCAGTTTTCGTACTCTGTCAGTAGCAGGTAGATATAGCCAGTTTTGGTCTTGGCTGTCGCTGTTGTCTTGACTTAAAAAGCTAGTATTTTGCAGTCCAGCAGGTTTAGTAAAATATATGCCGATTTTAGTGTGTGCTGGCTCTTGAGAGTGAACTAATAATGCCGAACGCTTGCGTTCGGAGCCCGATTTATTGCGCATAATAAAATGCATATAACCTATACGGGCTTTGCTAGCTGAGCGGTTGACTACATTTTTAGCCACGTCCAATGGGCTTAAACTGGTTGCAGGTTCTGAGGCCTGTGCGGCTGTTAAAAATAAGCCCAAAAGGCTGATGTTTATGTATAAATAAAAGTATTTCATTAGCATGTCCCTTTAACATTGACTAAATACGGCTCTGTTTTACCCAGAGAGTAGAGAGCCGGAATGATAAATATGGCGCCTAACAAACTGCCTATAGCTGCTGAGGCCACCAAAGCACCAAACCATTGCAGTGGTGGCGCAGAACTTAAGAATAAAACACATAATGCAACTGCTAAGGCCAATGCTGAAAATAAGCAGGCGCGAGCTGTCACTAAGTAATCTCCTGCAAATGCCTCTTTAGTGCTCGCACCTTGTTGTTTGGCTTGCTGAAGGCTCCAAATTAGATGAATCGCAAAATCGACCCCTAAGCCCGTAGAAATCGCTGCTGTCATTGAGGTGGCAGGTGCAATGTCGATGCTGAACACGCCCATAAAGGCGTAGGTAAATAGGACTCCAGTAGCAATGGGCACTAAACTTAACAACGCTTGTAATACCGATCTAAAGACTAATAAAGAAGCAAGAAACACAAATAATACCGCTAAGCCTAAACCTTGAAAGTGGGATCCGGCTAATAGGCTCATCCAACCCACATTAACAGCTACCCTGCCACTCACCTTGGCTTCTAGGCCGTTTTCAAGGGACCATTTATGGGTAATATCATTAAAGTGAGAAACAGTGCCCTTAATGTCGCTATATCTGTCGGTTGTTAGCTGAGTACGTATCAGAGCATGCTGATAATTAAAATCGATTTCTTCGTTAAAATCGCCCGGATCCCCTGAAGCTTCATACAAAAACATATATTGTGCGGGCGCATTACTAGCGGTTGGTAGACTGCCACTTGGTGCATCGGTTAAAACACTATGCATTAACGTTATATAGTCGACAATTGAAGTGGTTTTAGCCACAAAGGGTTGCTCACTTAGTTTACGTTGTAAATCTGCGATCCCTCTGATGGCTTCAGGGGTCATTAATCCTCCTTCTTGAGGTGCAGATACCACTACATCTAGAAAATTTAGACCTTGTAAACGTTCATTCATTGTTATGTCGGCAATACGTACTTGTTCGTCAGTCTGAAAGTAACTTTGCCTTTGATAATTAAATTGAGCCTGCAGCGCAAAGTAACTCATAACAATGATTAAAGCAGCAGCAATGCCAGTCGTCAGTACAGGTTTGTTAAACGCTCTTTGGGTGACTGTTTTAATGAAGTTGTCGACTAGGATAAACTCAGATCCAGATTGTTTAACACTGGGCTGTAATTTACTCAAAATAATAATAGCGGGTAAGGCCGTTAAGCTCAGTAACCAAGCCATTAGTGAGCCTATGGCGGCAAACCAACCAAACTCTGAAATCGGTTGCATGCTAGAGCCTAAGGCTAAACCTGTGAATCCTGCAACAGTGGTGATTGTGGTTAAAGTGACGGGTAGAGCAGTATGTTCAAGGGCATCGAGCAGATTTTGCTGCCGTGTTTTTGTCAATTGAGAGCGGCATTTGTGTAAAAATATAGTTGATATATGCAGACTATCAGCGATAGCAATGGCCATAATAATGACAGGTAAAGCTGTAGTGACTAAATAATACTCAGCTCCTAACCATCCCATTAAGCCGATCGTCATTGCGGCAGATCCTGCAATAATATAAAACGGACCAATTAAGCCACGTACATTACGTAATGCTAACCAAATAATCATAAGGGCAGTGAATATTGCAACAGGGATAAACTTACGACTGTCTTGCGTTATCATCTGGGCTAATCGACCGTTCATGGATGCCACACCTGTCACATGGACTTTTAGGTAGGGCCTAGATTCGGCATTCGCAATCGCTAAAATTTCAGTATATGTTTCGGTGGCGTGGTTGGCATCATCAACGGGAATAATCAGTGTTAGTGCATCACCACTTTGTGAAGCCAATAAACCTCTCATCATGCTCATGCTATTGACTCGTTCAAGTGCTTGTTGTGCATCTAGCCGGGAAATTGGCCCAGCAGGTACAATTGGCTCTACAATTAAATCGCCATTTTCACCATGAATAGCGCTTTCATTCAAAATGCTAATAAAACTTTGTTTTTTTACATTTGGAAGAGCTCTAATTTTTTGTTCTACACGGCGTAAGGTTTCGATGTTTTCTGGTGTAAAAACAGATGAATTTTTCGGTGCAACTAAACCCACAATGATGGGATCTTCTAAACCAAAAATGGCTGCCGCTTGTTCCCTCGCTAATGAAGCTGGATGGTTTTGTGGAACAAAGGCATCTACCGATGATTCTTTGTGCACTTTGGCTATCCCTAATCCCATAGCCAAAACCATCAAAAACGAGAGTAAAGTAACCCTCTTCGGCCGCTGGATAATCCAGTTGAAGTAGCGCGTTTTAAAAGAGTATGTATCCATATTTACCAAGTCCATATTTACAAAGGTGTTTAGTAAGTAAGCGTTGAACAACAATAAAAACGACAAGCTATATCTATTTTTTTTAAAAAAAGCCAAAGTCAGTGACGCTGACTTTAGATAGGCCCCAAAATATAGTCAGTCGCTTCACGAATAACCTGTGAGTCTTGTAAAATTTTTCTATGTCCCAAATCATTGGTTTTTAAATAACGAGCACCCGTCCACGCAGTTGCTAGATGATTAGCTACTGTCACAGGGATCAGGCGATCATTTTCGTCATGAATTAACAATCCGGGTATTTTGATGCTTTTGATTAGTTGGGTAATGTCGGTTTTTTTTGCTTCTAGGGCATAATGCTTTTTAAGTGTTAAAAAGAGTTTATCCATAATAGTTTCAGACAATCCAGTCACAGTATTAAAGACTTGAAAATGGCTGTCGAGGGACTTCATCGGCGCAATTAAGCAGAGCTTTTTAGGCAACAAATATTGGTTTTTGCTGAGTAAAAGCACAGTGGCTGTAGCACCAAACGAATGGGCTACAATACCAAATGGTTTGCCATAAACGGATATCACAAACTCAAGGGTGGCTGCAAAATCACCTAAATGAGTCGCTTGTTTACTTGAGCGTCCATGAGCAGGCATATCAAAGGCAATGACTTTGTAGCCATCTTTAAGCAATGGTGTGATAAATCCTTTCATCCATCTTGAGTTACTTTCCCAGCCATGAACAAGATAAATAATTTTATCTCCACAGCCCCAAGTGTGGGTAACAATATGTCCATTTCGATAAGATAAGGTAGCAGTATGTAATTCAGGCGGAAGTTCTTTAACTGAATAAGGCCGACGTTTACGCGTATGCATAAAGTGGTACAGAGCAACCTTAGCACCTAGTGTTGGTGCCGTATTGCAGCATACTTTGAGTGCCAGACGCTGCAGTTTTTGTGACAGATTTAATGAATAGGTTTTGTCTAATGTATGAGAATAGTTTTGCGTAGTTGTTGTCATCACGTTTAACCTTTAATGATAATGAATGTTATGAAAGGCTTCTTGAGTCCATACAACTGTGTTACCCGAAGCTTTTTTCACAAGTGCTATATCAGTAAGCGAAGACTTGATGTAAAACCGACAAACAATTTGTAAATAATTAGTGAGGGCTTTTTTAAAGATGGTCTAATGTTGGTATAAGGCTGCTAAATTTAGAATGTTAGGCTCTGTATTTTAAATGAATTCACAGTCGTGATTGTTTTCTTAAAACTAATCTATTTGCGTTACCCTAAGGTTGGGCTGTATATTTAATAGTTAGGCTGTCTGGCATCTAACATTCTTTCTTAGTTGTTAATTGAACAATCAAATAAACGTATTAAATTAGCAGTGTTTGGGTGTAAAACCCTATCAACTCATAGGCTATTTTGAATGACCGCAAAAGTTTGCAAAGAAAATATTACTGAATTATTAAGTCATTGGCAGGACGGTGATGAAGCCGCCATGACGAGTATCAGTAATATCGTTTATTCAGAATTAGAAAGACGAGCACGGGTTTATATGAGCCGCGAACGTGCGGGTCATACCTTGGAAACAGCGGCACTGGTAAATGAAGTATTTTTAAGTTTATTTGATGCTAATGTGAGTTTTGTTGATCGCCAACACTTTTATACATTAGCAAGCAGAACTATGCGCCGGATCCTAGTCGATCATGCTAGGAGTATTAGTAGCAAGAAACGCGGTGCCAATGCTTTGAAAATTACACTTAACACTGAGTTAAATGATGCTGGATTCGATTTATCGCAATTTCTGTCATTACATAACGCATTGGAGAGATTAATTGAGTTAGATGAGCGCAAGGCTAAAATACTTGAATTAGACATTTTTGCCGGCTTAAATATTCAGCAAATTGCTGATTTATATGGAGTTTCGGTGAGAACAATAGAGCGAGAGTTAAAGTTTTCAAAGGCTTGGGTGTATAGGGAATTGGCACTTGTAGAGTCTGCATAATTACCTTATTAACAATCACATACTCCGCAAGTTATAATTTTCAATAAGGTTCACAAAGTCATATCCCCCTAAAATCACCCCTTAAAACTATGTGAAAACTATGGGCTGTTAGGCGCTACTATTTGTAAATATTCAATATACTTTTAAATAACTTAAGTTTAGGTTAAATACTCTCATCTGGACTATGTTGTTGCACCAATGTTTTCAGCAATTGAATATTTTCGGCTAGGTTAGGGTAGTCTTGTTCGCTGTCTATTTGGGTAACTTCTATGGCCTGTTCAAGAAATTTTATGGCGCTTAATGGTTGTTTTCTAGTTAAATCAAGTGCCGACAATTCTGTGTATAAAGAGTACAGTGATTGGGATTTGTCTTTAATGTCAGACGGCGTATTTTTTGTAAAACGCTGCCATTTTTGTAGCGCTGATGTATACACCTCTCTGGCTTTATCTAGATCGCCAGACGTTTTGTAAATGTTCCCTAAACTATGATACTTAAATAGCGTATCTTTATCGAGTTCACCATATTTGATGGTTACATCTTCGATGACTTCAAGTAATAACAAAATGGCTTCGTTATGCAAAGATAGTTTTGATAAGGTCTGGGCCTTAAATGTTTTTGTTTCAATGACTCGAAAGTGATTTTCACCAATAATGTCAGGTAGGGTTTGCAGTGATTGATTAAGGATCTGTAAACATTCTGTATAACGTTCTTCAGAGTTTAATAATTTGGCATAGAGATACTTCGCTCTATGACTGTCTTGATGATCCGCTCCTAACATTGAGTCGGTAAGTGCGACCAACTCTTCAGTAAAGGGTTTACTTTTATCAAATGCTTCTTGGCTACTATAAATTGTGGTTAATCTTTCGAGTATATAAATAACTAATGTATGTTTGTTCCCTAGGGTTTCTTTTGCTAACGATAATGCTTGATTAAAGAAATTTAACGACTCTACATCATCACCATATTGCAGATAGTCATTACCTAAACTTGCCATTGCAAGGACAGTCATTTTGTTTTTTTCACCCAAATATTTTTTAGAGTCCTCGAGCACTTGTAGATGTGTATCAATTGCTTTTTGATGCTGTCCGGAGTCATTATAATAACCGCCTAAGTTGAGCGTGTAGCCTATTGTGCGTTCATGTTGCGCTCCGTGTATTTTTTTAGCTTGAGCAACAACAGTTTCTAATATAAGACGCCTATCGCTTTGCCGATCTGCTCGACTGTAAGCATTACTCAATGCATTTAAAGTGGTGATATGTCCTTCTAAATCTAGGCTAGGATATTTTTGGTAAATCGCATTAGCCAGTTCTAATTGTTCAATTGATTCTTGGAGATTTCCAATTTGCCAATATATATTGCCGATTGTTCGGCGTATTTCAGCCAATACCATGGGTTGTTGTGCAAGCTCTGATTGCTCAGGGGCGTTAAGTTTTTCAGTTGCTGATTCCAGTACTTTAAGCACAGTAACTTCATTACCCTGTGTCGTGTCGGGTTCGATACTGTAGAACATGTCCGTAATAAACTTGGTAACAGCTTGGGATTTTTGCTGCTCTGTGTTCGCAGTATCTCGTTGCTGCTGAGCAATGTCCCGTTGTTGTTCTACTTGTGTTGATTGATACCAAATAGCGGCACTTGCACTGATTAATGACAGGCAAAGTACTATGCCCATAATTGAAGATAATGCATTTCTTTTAAAAAATAGATAGCTGCGATGATGCCAACTAGTCGAACGAGCAAGCACAGGGTGTTGCTCTAATTTACGAGTTATATCTTCTGCAAAATCAGCTGCAGAACTGTATCTAGCGTTGCTACTAGCTTGAATCGCTTTTGTGACAATGGCATCAAGGTCAGTATCAATGAGTTGCGCGGTATTTTTATAATAGGAAACCGGGTTATTGCTGGCCTTTTCACTTGGGATGGTGACTTGTTGAGCCACAATGTATTCAAGTACTTTTTCTTTACTTGTTGCGTCCACAGGAAAGGTAATACTGCCTGTTAGCATTTTATATAAAACCGCGCCTAAGGAGTATATATCTGAGGATACACTTATGGTGCCTCCTGATATTTGCTCGGGGCTAGCATATTGTATGGTGAGTAAGCGGGGGGCATCTGAACTTAATTCTGTTTTGTTTAATAAATGGGAAATACCAAAGTCCATGACTTTAGGCTCGCCGTCTTGACTGACTAATATGTTTTCTGGTTTAAGATCGCAATGTACTACCAAGTTTTGATGGGCATACTGAATAGCGTCACACACTTTTACAAAAAGACTTAGGCGTTGCTTTAAAGTAAGTTGATGCTTTTCACAATATTGGTCTATGGGTATGCCTTCGACATACTCCATAACTAGAAATGGGATCCCGGCTTCTGTTGTGCCGCCATCTATTAGGCGCGTTATATTATTGTGTTCCAGATTAGCGAGTATTTGTCGCTCTTCCTTAAATCGGATCAACAAATACTCACTGGTGCTCATCGATTTTATGAGCTTAACAGCCACCCTTTTTTCATATTGGTTGTCTGCTCTTTCCCCAATATAAATTGCCCCCATACCGCCGATTTCGATACACTTTATGAGCTTGTATGTTCCCGCCATAGTGCCGCTCAAATCTTGCTGCGAATCAAACACACTATTAGTGGCTTTTCCTACAATTTGGCTAAGTGCTTGGGTTTCATTGGTATGTTTTAGTAGGCTAATAATTGCTTGTTGAATGTCAGGTTCGTCTGCAAATTCCTGAGTGATGAATTCAAGTCTAGATCCAACCGGTAACTCCAGAGCTTTATGGAAATATTCCTCAATTGTTGGCCAGTTATCACTTTTCAAGATTGCTTTCTACGTTAACACTAAGTTAATAATCAAAATAAACTATAAGTTTGATTTATACAACAGGCACTTATGGTGTGAAGTAACACCCAAAATTGCGTACTGATACATCTTTTAAAAACTTTTTAGGGGAGCATTCACAGCTGTTGTTTCATTTCCTTCACGACTCAAATCAGGATATTGAACCAGTTTTAATAATGCTGCATCTAAGGTTTGAGCATACACCTTTGCCTGCGTGCTCTCCCAAGACGCCATTGTTATAGAAATTTTCTTATAACACCCAGCTATTTTCGCTTCGTCTAAGCGGCCAACATGTAAAAGTACCCACCCATTACATTGATACGCTTCGACATTATGGGGGGGAAAGACCTAGATACACAGCAAAGTATTGACGGCGATACGCGATTTATCATCGCCTCTAATACCAAAAGCATGACCACTTTATTGCTGGCTAAACTCGTAGAGCAGGATCGTATCGATTGGGACGATCCGGTGATTAGTCATTATCCAGATTTTCATTTAGGCGACGACAAAACCACAAAGAGTGTTTTGATACGTCATTTAGTGTGTGCATGCACGGGTTTACCGCGCAAAGATTTAGCATGGGTATTTAATAACAGCCCAGACACACCTACAAGTGCTGTTGCCGCGCATGTGCTTTATCCCGATATGGAAATGGGCGCTGCTTATGCATCGTGCGATGCAGGAGTATATTTTTGATCCACTGGGCATGAGTAACACAACATTCAACTTCACGACTGCATTAAGCGGCAATATTGCTAAACCTTACACTGTGAATTTTGATGGTGTTATTGAAGCGATTAAACAGACGCCAAGTGATGGGTTTAATCACTTCTGGCGTGATAACGATAGAAAGACGTTTACCTGAACTCACTCGTTTATGGGAGACCATCGGCACACCTGACGGAGAGACGTTGATACCAGCCATTAAAAGTGCATTTTCATATATTTAGAATTGAGGGATAAAGAGCAGGTATTGGTAAATACTTACGCTAAAGTGCATGTTCTTCCCTATTTTGAATTAGAGCGAGGCATATAGAGTGATACACAACGATAAAAAATATTAATTAACTCATACCTTCCTATATGCAACGCAATTTGATTTGCATATTGCGAGTCAAATTGAAAATACACTCGAATTTCTCAAATGTTTCTTTAATGATTAAACAAAATAATCTAACTATATCAAACTGATATGTTTTTATTTTTGATGTTGCTTTTAGAGTGGACTATTAATTGCTCTTACTAAATATATATTCCAATTTAGAAAAGCGTAGGGAAATTGATGAAGATATTAATTCAATTATTATTAATAATTTATATTACGGGTTTTATTGGCTTCGCTAGCGCAGATACAGCTGAAACAGGTAACACTAAGCCTCTAGTTTTTGGGATAGTGCCCCAGCAATCAGCGGCTAAGTTAGCTCGTAACTGGGTTCCGTTACTTAAATTGATAAGCAACAACACCGGTATTGAACTCAAATTTGCTACAGCTCCAGATATCCCAACGTTTGAAAAGCGATTAGTTGCAGGTGAATATGATATTGCTTATATGAACCCATACCACTACGCGGTGTTAAGTGAGGAAGAAGGTTTTAAAGCTCTTGTACATGAACTGGGTAAAAAAATTAAAGGCATTATAGTTGCCAAAAAAAATAGTAAAATTAATAAGCTCGAAGATTTATCGAAGCAAACAATAGCTTTTCCCGCGCCAGCTTCTTTTGCGGCAACATTAATCCCTAAGGCTAATCTAGCCCACAAAAATATTAGTTTTCAAAGCAAATACGTGAATTCTCACGATGCCGTATATCGTAATATTGCAATGGGTCGTTTCGTAGCCGGTGGTGGAATAATACGTACTTTTAATGCATTGCCAGAGTTCTATCGAAAGCAGTTAAAAATCATCTGGACTTCAGACGGTTATACCCCACACGCTATTGCCACTCATCCGCGGGTTAATGAAGAGACTCGACAAAAACTACTTAGTGGTTTTTTAGATATTGAAAATTCTGATTCTAGCGTTCAATTACTTACGCCAC
>TARA_R110002153_G_scaffold63253_1_pt1 | contig 25531 bp, 26 predicted proteins | sample TARA_R110002153 | Tara Oceans TARA_R110002153 (sample SAMEA4398193) | marine metagenome | biome: Polar Biome; feature: [SRF] surface water layer (ENVO:00010504); material: water (ENVO:00002006), including particulate matter (ENVO:01000060) such as... | depth 5 m | reverse complement strand
GCTTTAAAATATGATTCGCCATCAACAGGATCAGAAAAATATGTGTAATACAAGCTACTATATCTAAGCGGTAATACTTTAGTGCTACCGTCGCTTAGTGTTATAAGTAATTCTTCGGGTATTTTAGTTGTGCTAGTATCAACAACGTGATCACTTTCATTAAGAGTATAGGTATTGGCCGGGTCAGCTGCGGGTGCTAGATCAAGCGCGTCGCCATTTGCGTCAACTGCAGTTGGGTCTTTTGTTATTAAGTTATCTTTTGTTTCCGCTACAGTTTTTGCTGCAGGAAATTGATAAAAGAATCTAAAATTCTTTTGCTGATAATACGGTCTTGCTTCTTTGTTTATTGAATCAATTGCTACTAGATAGTCCGGTGCTTTAAGGTCACCAATACTATGACCAGAAAAATTGTCAGCGATAAAAGCACTTTTAAATAAAGTGTTACCGTTAGCATCTGTAAATAATCTATTATTAGCACTCGCCTCTGATGAACTTAGTGCTGAAGCATATTCAATTTGTTGAAGTCTTTTGTCGATTTGGCCAATTTGCCGCATCGTATATCTTGAATTATCGAAATATTGATTTCTAAGTCCAGTTAACACACTGGTGTAATACGGAACAAACATTTCATACAATGTAAGAGAATTCTTTGGTGCAATAGGTGCAACAGGTTCGCGGGCGGGTGTGCCTTCGAATAGTTCAAGAGTGCCGCCGTCGTTAATAATCAGTTTATCAATTCTTGATTCCCAAGCTTCAAGCTCGGTTATTTTTGCAGTCGAGTTTGGTCTTGGTATTGCTTGAGTGATACCTGAGTCATCTTGACTTCCAACATCAGCCAATTCTTTAATTCTAAAGTCAATAACATCAGCTAAAGATGTATTCTTTAAATCATCAAGAGTTGGTATACGAGTGTAGTCAAAATATGCCGCGCCGGAATCTGCCGCTACGTTATAAGGATATGAGTTAGAAGCAAAGTAATCACCAACACCATGAGAGAAATAATCATACTTAATAGTGTGGTTGCCCCCACTTGAGAGACCTGAAACAGCAACAATAGGTCTGGTGTATCTGTCTTTCTTTTGACCGTTATCAATAATTCTAAATTTCGCGCTTGAAATATTTACACCAGGAGTTGTATCTTCTACAATGGTTAGACTTACGCTATCTTCTGAAAATAGTACATCACTATGATCAAGTATAATTATCTGTTCTACGGCTGGATTAAGAATGTTAACTGCTTTTGTGCCAGTTTGTAATGTTTTAGTCCTAAGACCAGTTCCACTTTGGACATCTTCTGGCGCAAGAATTGTAAAAGGTGGTGTAAATCTGCTATGATTAGTAAGATCGAACTTTACCGTACTTGTGGTGCTGTCGGTAGCTAAACTAAAATCATAATTAGGGTTTAATAATTTGCCGGCAGAATCAAATACACCATAAGCGTTTACATTTTGGGATGCACTAAAATTACCTCCGCTAGAATCAATTATCAGTTCATCAGTATTTTGTATTGTAACACCAGTAAATCTTGATATTTTTTCGTATTCAAAGGATGTTACTTTTTTAACTCCTGTAAAAGGTAATTTAAACACAAGTGTTGGATCAGAAACATTGGTCAAAGTTTGACCAACATTTTGATCTTTAAATGTATGAATTCTTATTGTGTCGTTATCTATTTTTGCAACACTTTTAATATTCTTTAACTGCGCAGCTGAAAAAGTTAGGGTAGCAGTAGGTGTGTCAAGAAGATCAACGTCAGCATAATGACCAAACCGCATAGATAATTCTAAACCATCTGTAATAGTTTCAAAGGTTCTAGCTCTTGCGCCTTTTAATATAACTTTAGGCGGATACGTATATCTAAATCCATTTACGTAAGCAATTGATGTGCCAACTTCGACAATGTAGTGTTGTCTAGCGGCGTCAACAGTAGTTATACCAAATGGGGATTGTTCTGCAATAAATGCAGCCGTATAGTATCCGTTAATCGCTGGAGTTTCTTCTCTAATAAAGTTTTCGTATGTAATTCTGAAAGGTTGTAATACATAATTACCACTTTCTTCAGCAGTTCTCTTTGCAGATTTTTTGTCAAAATCATTAAATGCATTAGTAGAATCTTCTTTAACACCACCGTCGCCAACTGTAATTAATCTTTTTGTAACGCCTATATTACTATCATCTTCTAAAAATACAATTGTTGAATTAGTACCACCATTAAGGTTTCTTAGTGCAACACCAGCTTCATCATTCGGCACAACAATAATTGGGCTCATCACAATCTGATATCTATCAGCACCAGGCGCTGTAGAATTATTCGAACCGTTTGCATTATCAAGTAGTGTACTATCTTGCGTACTATTAACTTTATTTTCTGTTACTACAAAGCGTAATTCACTTTTTACAATTTTGTCTTTCGTTTCTTTTCTTAAAAATATACTTGTATCGGGAAAATGTACAAATGAACCATTAGTGTAATAAACATTTTCTCTTATAGCAAAACTAAAGCCGTAACCGGTCGCGTCAATTATTCCGATATGACCGGCAAACTGATTTACGGTGCCTAAAATATCAAGGAATTCACCTTCGACGAAATACAACGCGTCATTTCCAAGTGGACTATTTAAATCATTTGAATCAACGGGTACTTCAAATTCTCCACCTTGATCATATGTAAGATACAATCTTATTTTCTTTACGCTATTTTCAGTAAACGATTCTACGTTTACAATAGTTGCTTCAGTTCCTATATCAGTTATTTTACCTTGTAATTTAAGAAGACCAGCTAAACCAGCAGGAGCGTCGGGATTAGGTATGAAGTCAACATAATGTAAGCCATCATTAAAAATTGGTTTGTCGTCACCAAAAATCGCACTACCTTCTGTGAAGAAATGATTACCAAGTTGTTCTATCTGATTTTGTAGTGCTGATTGAAGCTGATTAAGCTCACGTGTCTGTACAGCAAAACCTGGTTGAAAAAGTATTCTAAGATAATTTTTATCTAAAACCGTTTTGTTATTATCATTTTTATCTTCGACGTTGTAATCATCAAAGTATGGTGCTTGATTAAATGTTGATATTGGCATTTTCTAAAAGTTAAATATGAAATTAAGAGTTTCGGTCTGACCCGAAGCTCGTTGTATCGGATCATTGTTATTTATAAACAAAATGGCACCACTAAAAATATCAATTGTCGGTTTTGTGATATTGCTAACAGTAAATCCATTACCAGTGCCGCCGTTAAAATCCACAACTTCAGTGTCGTTAAAAGTGTTAGTATAAGGAACATCTTGACTATTTAAGTACCTTATTGTTTCTATTCCAGTCCCCGTTGCCGTGATATCAACCAGATTTGCTTTGTGCAAACTAGTGCGGCCTTCTATAGTAGCGTCGGTTGCAATGTTTGTAAATAGAGAATCTGTCCTTTCAACTATATTAGCTGATGTTGTTGCATCAAGTTGAGAACCAACTAAAGTTAATGTTGGGTCAATGTGTTGTACATTTGAAATAATACCGATTTGTCTAAAATCGTTACTTTGAGTAAAGACCCCGCCTGCCTCTGCAGATACTTTTACATTAACAAAGAGCGATGTAGCACTCAACTCTAATTGTAAATTACTACCGTGGCCACCAAAGGGCGATAATATTGGTTGTATATAAATATCAGCGTCTTCAGCGTCACTAACTGCATTACCAGCAACAGATATGACTTTAGCAGTTCTAAATTTTTCTCCAGCCTGTACTATAACAAAAGGATTTGAAGATGCAATTCTGTTAGAACTACTATCTAACGTTGCATACGCAATTGCAGAAGACTGCACAATTGTTAAAGTGCCACTTGCTGGATACCCACTACCGCTATTAATAACTTCTAAAGCAGTAATTGTTCCATTAGAAATTGTTGCTAGTCCATAAGCAAGTTTAAAAGGTGTGTTATCTACAGCTGAAGATGGGTCAGTTAATCTAAACTCAACTGGTACAGTTGATCTAGTAATATCATTATGATAACCTGTACCCGCATTAGTGATTGTGGCTGAAACTAACGTGGTCGCTTCTGTGGTTGCAATACTTGCTCGTCCTGTTCTTACATCATCACCATCACCTTTAATAAACAAAGGTACTTCGCTTAACAAAGGTGATGCATCACTATAGTCTATTGTTTGTGGCGAATCATCTTTTAATTCTAATCTTTCAATTACACCGCCTTTATTGCTTGTTTTTATTTGTTCTCCTGCGTCTGGTACAGGTAAATGTGTTGTTGCTGAGAATTTTCTTATTAGAGAACTTTCATACGCAATAAGAAGTTTCCACTTATATCCATCAGCTGTAGTAAAAGGTGTGCTATCACTACTATTTGGTTCTGTAACTGATACTGCTCCGTTATTATTATCTAAACAAATGTAAAGTTTATCTTGAGATTTAACAAAAGTATAATATGCTGGGTTTGCATTCTCTAAATTGGTCTGATCAGAGTATTGAGTAAACGTTGTTGTATTAGTTACCCAATCATTGCGTTTAAACGCTAATCTCACATCTAAAGGTTCAATTAACTTTAAAGCCATAATAGCTTTTCGAATAGAAGAGTCATCGTTAACTGAGTCTATTGGGTCTGGCAAAACGCCTCCTGGGCTATTAAAATCATACGGCCGTCCATAAAAAAGATACAATTTATCTAATGCGAGATCAATGCGACCTTTAAAATCACTTAAAAATTTTGATCTAATTTCTTTTTTAGATAAAGATTTATTATTAGAACTTAATGCTGTTGCGTCCTGTGTTGCTATTGTTGCGCCCATGATTAATATGTTATCTTTGTGGTTGTTGTTAAGTAATCTTCTTTTATGTATGCTTTGTCTACGGCTGGTGGACTATCTAACCCAATATTTACATTAAAATAATTCTGTTTCGTTATAAAAACTACTCCTGGTATATTTATACGCTGATCGGTGCCGGTATTATCTACAGTGCCAGTTCCAGTTCCAGTGCCAGTTCCAGTTCCAGTTCCAGTGCCAGTTCCAGTGGGAGTACTCGGTATTACTGGCTCAGTAGCTGTAATACTCACTGATCCGAATAAACGCGGTACGAAGGGTTCGTTAGTAACAGTTAAGTTTTGTGTTGGAAGCGTTTTTTCAGTGTTGTGAAAAGGTTTTTCTCCTGCAGGGTGTAATAACTCTACATAAAAAGATTTGTATTTTGAAAATTCTTGGTCGGTTGAAAGTTCATACGAAAACTTTTGGAAGAAATAAGAATCTTGAAGTACTATATCATCTGAAAGTCTACCTTTTTCATCGCTATATCGCCCGCCTTCATTTATTAACAGATCAAAATTTAATGTAACACGCAAGCCTGGTGCAGGTGGTGAATCGGTTATAGTACCAACGCCATTTGTACCTAAACACGTTTCGTAATAATGCATCATATCTGTCGAACTAGCATGCATAAAATCTCTTAACGCTGGAGAAACATTAGTATCTGCTGTATTACCAGAACCGTATTCAATAATGCGTAATTTTGTTATCTTTCCAGTGTCGTCAACTGAATCAACCCGAGCATAGAATGTAGAGGACTTAAATTCTGGTATAAAAACTAAATCACCGACGCTGTAATTTGATCCGCCATTAATAATATTAATTGATTTAAGTGTTCTATATGGCTTTCCAAGTAACACTACAGCACCATTATCGTCTTCGTATTGAATATTAACACCTGAAATAAAATTTCCAATTAAAGTATTTTTTTGCAGATTAAACACTGTAAGTGTTTCATCGTATGATTCTATATTAACAGAAGACACAAGCGCTTCAGCTATGATACTACCGCCAACTGTTTTCTGTGAAATTCGTTTTGTTACTGAACCTTTAGCGTCATTAACTGTATCATTGAATGTTCTTATAAAGAGATTTTCGTTATAACCTCCGCTCGAAGGTATTAGCACTTGTGTCCAAGGCTCAAATAATGAAACATCTTTATTAAAGAAAAGCCGAAAGAACGCATCAATCATTTGAATATTACCACGAGCATCGTAATAATCAACTAACCGTTTAATAAGAAATTTTCTAGTTACAACACTTGATGTTGGAATATTCTTTGCTACCGTTTGTGACAACTCTTCAATAAAAGTTGCTTCACTTACTCGATCCAAATCTCTATTCTTTGCAATACCAGATATAAGAGAAGACGCAACATCTACGTATTCTTCATTCTCTGTCCTAGTTTTAAAAAATTCGCTGTCGTATTCATTTTCATAATACTCTTTTAAGAATTTTACTATTCCAGTAGAAGTTTCTTTTAAAAACTCTGGCAGCAGACTATTGACTCTGCTTTTCTCGTAATTATTATCCATTACCCATAAATTCCGTTAGTGTTCGTCGAGGTCGATGTAGTAGTATTATTAGTAGTAGTTGACGATGTCGCTGAACTAACGCTTGTCGTAGAAACACTATTACCACCAGTTACTGTTGTTGATGATGCGGCTGTGGTCTGAACAACATCTTCTTGTTCAGCTATAGCTTTAGCCCGTATAATATTATCACTTGTTATTATATCTTTATCCGTAACTTGAATATTTGTTTTATTCAAATCAAGTGATAAGATATTGTTCTCGGAACTTGAAATATTATAAGACCTCGGTGTTGCAGTAATTTCAATTGTTGAGTCAGCGTCTGTTGGAAGTGGATTAATCTCTAATAAACCTGTTGAAGGATATAGGAAACCAGCTTCGAACGCCGTTGCAATTCTTTCATTATTGTTAGTAATTTTTATTAGCTTTAGACGACGTTTAGTTGTATCATTAGCGATTGGTCTGTCTTCTAATTCATAACGAATAGAATTAAATTCCCAAGTGTTTGTAGAAATAAATGATTGGGTTTGGCCAGCGTCTCCAAACATGTTGAATCTAAAATTAACGTTACTAACTTGTGTATTATCTTTAGCAATATTGAATTTCTTATAACAGAAAACTTGTGCTAATGAATTTAAGACAGATACTTCAGCTGTATCAACATCTCTCAAGAATGTTGAGTATCTAAAATCATTATTAAACTCTTCGAATGAATTATTAAATGTTGATGCTGCATTTCGAACTTTAGACACAAGTTGGTTTTCGCTTAAAGCTGTTTTATTTTTATCAAACTTAACGAATAGATTAAAGAACAAGAATGTGATATCGGGGTCAACAACTTCAGTATCAATAGCAATAATCTTTTTATTTTTCAAGAAGTCTGTTATCTGTGATTTCTGTAGCGCTGTTAGCACGTCTTCATCGCCTTTAGGTTTTATAGCAATAAACACTTTACCGTATTGAGGAGGCGTAGTATCTTGGCCACCGAACACCAATATATCTTGAATAATATTACCAAATCGTTCGTTAATTAATGCGGTATAGTCGTTTGTTGTAACTGCTCTATTCTTAGAGATAAAAGAAATTGGTGCGTTGAACTTAATATTTTCAATAGTATTTCTTCCAGCGCCAAAAGCTGATTTCGACGCAGTCTTTATTGTTTTGATTTCAGCAATAGGGAACGGCGGAACTGCGGGGCCGTACGTACCAAAAGAGAAAACATTTATATCATTTGCTTTTTCACCTTGTGTCGAAACATATTCGCATATAATTACACCGCCCGCAGATGGCTTTTTACCGAGAACATCGTTACCAAATTCGATCTGATAAAAACCTTCATAGTTTTCATGTATATAATACACCTCTGATTCACGATTTATATCATCACCAATTGCAAATAAATTATATGTTCTGGCTGTTGAATCTTGCGCTGATTCATTTTCTTTTACTTTAACTACCAGACTTGTTTTATCTATGTTTTTATCATCAATAATAAATTGTTGATTAATCAAATCATTGTATACAAATCTTTTTGTTTTAATCGTGCCTTCTCTTACAGTTACACCATTAAAAACATATTCTCCATTTACTGGAGACGCTGGCGCTGAATCGCTTATAGTTTTAAATGTGTACGTTACGCCATCTACTTTACCAGTAAAAGATGTGCCTTCGGGTACAAACTGACTTCCTGTCACATCACCCGCATCGAGGCGAAGGTTAAGAGAAGCAGTAGAAGCTAGTCGACTTTGCGGAACATAACCAATTAGCTTAGCATGAGAAACTACATTAGATCGAATCTGTGCCGTGTCCAAGAAAGACTCATTTACTGACATGTGAGCATTAACAGCATTATAATGTGTATTATAAGCAAGAATGTCTAGTATCTGATTTAAACCAGAGCCGTCAAAGTCCAAATCTTTAAATGGCGAATCAGTCCTTTTAAAAAAAGTTTTAATGTTATCTTTGATTTTATCAAAATCAAGTTCTGTAGTTTTTAATTGTTTTGCCATTATCGTAATCTTTCAAGTGCGAATGAAATTTCTTCTTGTGTGTTTGAGGCTTGTACGAGAAACGAAATTGTAACATTGAATAAGTTTCTATCAACATCAGCAATTACTTTTACTTGTGTATTTCTAACTCTTGGTTCATGCCTACGAATTGTTGTTACTATTTCTTCTTGTAAAGAAAATGCAACAAAAGGTGTGACTGGCTCAAATAAGTATTTTGTAACATTACCACCGATACCCATTTGAAAAGGTCTTTCACCTTGATTCGTTAATATTAAATTTTTAATAGATTGCTTAACTGCATCTAAATCTTTTAAAGGAAGAATATCTTTTTTAACTGGATGTTCTTTAAATGCTAAAGATATATCAGTATACAAAGAACCAAACGCAACTGTGGATGCTTTTATATTTGTATTTGAATCTGATAGTCCAGCCATAGTAACTATTTATACTAATTAAGGAAGATATTTGGTGCTGTTGTTGTTTGATTTCCACCATAAGACTCTGTACAAGTTCCACCAGTTGTTTGCTTAAGAGTCGATCCAATTGCTTCTCTTTGATGTTTACCGATCTCAATGTCTTCGAAACCTCCAACTCTTTTTATCACATTTCCATCAACCTGAATATTCCAATTACCTACAATGTATGTTGAACAATTAGCATCAACTGTGAGATTACAGTTTCCTATGATATTTACATTTTGATTCTTGACAACAACCTGAAAATCGTTTCCAACAATAACGCTTGTTTCGTCACCAACTGGTGTGATTTCTCTGTACGTACCCGTTCTATGAATCGTTGAGATTCTTTCTTGACCAGGTGTAACGTCAACTTCTATAGTGTGAGCGTTTTCTTCTTCATCATTCGCTTTCTCATATGAAATAACGTGATTCTTCGGATACTTAGGAGCAACAACGTCGTCAATTGGTGGAAAAGCCCAATTGTGCTCATGTACTGCATTTGCTGTTGGAACAATATCGTGTTCGCCTCTCAATTCTACTTTCTTAGTATAAGGAAAAGCTGCTTTGTAGCCTTCTTCTAAAGTCTTAGCTGCTAAAGGTGTTTCTGAAATATCTAATTTATTTGCGGCTGGGTATCTTTGGTCGGGGTCAGTAAATCCTTTTTCATAGTTTACCGCAGATGAAATAGAAGGTATACTGCCAAGAACAATAGGGTCTTGAGCATTTGGTCCATCTCGAAAGAATCCAACAACCCATGAGCCATGAAGTAATCCTGTTGCGGATTGACCAACTTCTGTCATCGATGCTGATGTTACCGGAACCATAGGTGTTGCCCATGGTAGTTCTGTTGTTGGTATTTCTACTTTATCCGCATTATGGTAGCCATAACATCGTACACGTACACGGCCCATTTCTTTTGGATCGTTAATGTCTTCGATAACGCCTGTAAACCAAGCAAATGTTTGTCCTATAAAATTTTCAATCATAACGTAACTGACATTGAATCCTTTTTAACTCTAACATTAGTAAAGTATTCTCCGTCTTTTGATGTATGTACTGCAGATATAATTAAGTATTTACCACTTAAATTATCATCATATATTTCTGCCTGCGATGTATCTCGTGTTAAAGGGTCTTGTGATTTTGGAAACTTCAATTCTATAACTCGCCCTGCATTTAAAAATGAATCTCCAAATAGTTCTACATCATGCGTAGTTGCATCAAGATTTTCACTAAATGATTTTACAACATGACCATTTTCTTTTCTTAGATTATTGTTGTTCTTTGTAGCACCTTCAAATGCAAATTCATTTGTTGAAATATATTCACAGTGCGCTTTAAAAGTAGTTGAGTAATCTATTTCTGCGGTGGTCGAAAGAGATGAGTTCTGATTCAATGTGTTACCAAGTGGGAAATCATTATACGTAAAATCTAATTTTGTATATGTTTTATTACCGTAATCTAAATAATTGTTTTCCGACGCATAAGCACCAGCTACTGAATTAAAAGTTTTTCCAAATTTTAAGTTTGAGTCACAAGAAATTATTCTAGTTCTTCTTTGAATATAGTCATCTTGTGTCAGTGCTTTACCAGTAAATTGCTTGCCGTCGAAATATGTTTCGTGCACTTCTTCTGCTACTAAGTCAGATTGCGCAGCTATTACTACTTGACCATTTAGTCGTTGAAAAACATAAAAGGGCGAGCCTACATCATTAAAAGAATTCTTTCTAAAATGCTCAACTGCTTGAAGCGGGTTTTGCCATCTTAAAAGTCCTTTAGAACGAGAGATAGCAGAGCCCAGTTCAACTAAATCTGTAACACTTAAATCGGTGTTTAATATTTTTTTAATCTCATCAATTGTATTGTTATTATAAGAACGAGATATTTTAAGTGTTTTATCAACTACTGCGAATGAAGCAACTGCTGATATAACATACGATTGAACGTACTCATTGTCACTCCGCGAATATTTTGGTATATCAGTAATAGTTAAATCTAATTTAACTTCTTCATCAGCACCGTCTTCGTGTTTATTTCGTGTTATAACAAAAGAAATCTTTTCTTGTCCAATAATTTTTATGGTTTCAATAGCGTTATTAGCGTCGACAACTGTTAATGAAACAATTAAAGATGTACTATAAATGCTTTCTGTAATAGAAAAACTCGACACGATTGGACTAATATTAAACGATTCACCTTTGTGATTCGTAATAAGCACCGATTTGAGGTTGATTGCAGATGGGATAAAGGCTTCTTTGCCTTTTCCAAAATTCTTAGGTACACTATTCATTAATTAAATTTTTATATTCATCAACAAAACTATCAACTAAACCAGGCTGAATGACTTTAATTAAAGAGTGTTCGTCATCTTCATTCTCATGGTATTTCGCATAAGAAGTAAAATCAGTTGTTCGAATAATATCACCAGTTGTTGAGTTAAAAACGTTATAGCTATAAGGCGCATTTCTTGCATCTGCAAAACCATCTAAGGCGACTAAGTTATTACCCGCAAATACTTCTGGTGAAGGGTCATAGCCAGTAATTTCAAATGGTTCTTGTTCTACATTATTTAGAATTGAATAATTACCAACAAGCCAAATCTGTTGGCGCGTCTCATCAATCTTATGAATCTTTATACCAGAATCAGAACCAAGTGTGATCGTCTCTGTTAATGGTGATGTCATTCCGCAAATTTCGCGAAGAGTTTCACTAGATACTGTTAAAACAGAGTAAGGACTATACGTATCTTTAACAAATTCTTCTAATTGTTGCTGACCTTTTGGCCATGCACTAATGCCATTTTTTAAGAAATCGTTTGCAATAAAGAATGTCCAGTAATAGTCAGAAGAATTGTATAGTCTTTGAGACATTTGATCTGGTCTTTCACCCGATTCAACTCTTTCAAGCGTGTAATTAACATAACCATCTATGAGCTTTTCATTTACATCAACATTACGAAAGATATCAACGATTTGGCTTAAATCACCATCAAGTTTGAGGTCGTATAAAGCGCGGGGAAATTGTGTAAAAAATGACATTATTTAATTAGGGTTTGTGCCGAATGAATTTGTATTTAAGCCACCTGAGTTTTGGTATGTATTAAAGCTTCCTTGTTCGTCTAGTTCATTTTCTAACTCGTCAATATCATTTCTTGTAAGAGCTCGTGTTTCTTGAAAAGTAACAGATAAGTCAATTTCTACTGGTGCAGCATTATTAAAGAAAATATTTGAATTAGGATTATAGTTTGTTTCAACACCAGTAAGATAACATTCAAAAAGCTTTGGCATAAAATTATTTTCATATAATCCACCTTCTACATTTTTTAGAAACTTAATTTGCCACTTACATGGATAAGACAATAATAATGTGGCTGGGTCTGTTTTACCTACTTCGTCACGAGTGTATCCTGCGTATGATAAGGCTTTAAATCTTCGAATTATTCTTTTTATTACATCAGTCTCTTGTTCTGATTCTGGCACAAATTTATATGAAAAGTTAAATGACCGAACACCGTTTCCAGAAAATGTAGTATTTGTATTGGGGTTTATTATTGTACCTACTGCTTTAAATCCTTGTTCGGCAGTAAGGCCAGGAATGGCGGCTGATCTCGCTTCACCAAATTTGGCGGCTGCCGTTTTAAGGAGTTGTCCCATCTTTTTCTCAGCGCCGAATACACCAAAATCAGTTGTGTTAAAGTTTGCCTGATCACTTACGCTTAAGCCAGTTGGTGCAGGAAGATAAATAGTATATCTACCTACCATTACAGATTTGCCACCCCCGTGATCTAATAGCCCTTGAAACACAGCAATAGAGTTTGTTGACCCACTACCTTTTGCGTCAAGCTTTTCAGGAAATATTAAATCATCTGTGTCAGAAATAGTTGTACTCATATAAGTATTTATAAGAATGGCATACAAAGGAAAATACAAAGTAAAAAACACTAGTAAATATAATGGTGACCACACGAAATGCATATTTCGCTCTCTGTGGGAACGTCAAGTATTTAAATGGTGTGATGAAAATCGCGATATTTTAAAATGGTCGAGCGAAGAAGTAATCGTTCCGTATCGTTGTAAGACTGATAATCGTTTACACCGGTATTTTCCAGATTTGCGTTTAACAATGAGTAACGGTAATGAGTATTTGATTGAGATCAAACCCAAGAAAGAGACAAAAGAGCCTAAGAGGCCCACTCGTAAGTCACAGAAGTACCTTCGTGAGGTAATGACTTATATAAAGAATCAATCTAAATGGGAAGCAGCAAATGAGTATTGTCAAGATAAGGGCTGGATATTTCAGGTATGGACCGAAGATACTATCAAAGGATTAGGAATTAAGTTGCTAACTTGATATAAATAGTATAATGGCCACATCACATTTTGAAAAACTAGAAACTGACGCTTTTCGCGCAGGTGTAAAACCAAGGACAAAAGAGTCCTTGGCCTGGTTTAAGAAAAGATTACAGAGTGTTAAACGCATTAACAATAATCAAATATTAAAAGACCCTTTACTTAAAAAGGTTGAAAAGCCATTAATGGGTCGCATGTATATGTATTTTTATGACCCCAAGACAAAGGATACATTACCATACTACGATCGCTTTCCTTTAATTTTAATGTTGGGTAAAGAAAAGGGTGGGTTTACTGGTTTAAATTTACATTACCTACCACCAATTTTAAGAGCAAAGTTTTTTGATAGACTATCAGAATTTACAAATAATAAAAAATACGACGAGAGTACAAGGTTTCGTTTAACATATAATTTTTTAAGAGCTTCATCAAAATTAGAACTTTTTAAACCGTGTTTTAAAAGATATCTTACAAGCCAAGTTGAATCAAGAATAACAGAAGTGCCAGCTACCGAATGGGAGGTTGCACTGTTTCTTCCAACTGATAAGTTTGTTAAGAACTCTAGACAATCGGTCTGGAAAAAATCAAGAGCAATGATATAATGCCAAAGCATATAGACAATTTAAAAGCAGCAGTTGGAAATCGAAGCGGGTTTGCAAAACCAAATAGGTTTATGATAGAATTTCCTGCGGTCAAACAATTTCTTCCGCGGGAGCAACTATCAGACTTTGATTTATTTTGTGAGAGCACGTCTCTACCAGGCCGTCAGATGTTAACACTTGATTATACTTCAACACGTCATACACACAAAAAACCAAATGGTTATCAGAACGAAGATATTACATTTGTGTTTAACATTACAAACGACTACTTTATAAAAGATATATTTACTAGATGGACGAATGAGATTGTTAACAGAGACACATACGAAGTCGGTTTTAAAGGTGATTACGCAACTCCTGTTATTATTCACCAACTTGATGAGCAAGACAATAAAGTATATACGGTTATATTACGAGACGCTTTTCCAGTAAGTCTACAAAACATAGACTTAAACCAAACAACTGTAGATTCTATTCAAAAGTTTAGTGTTACAATGACATACTTTGACTTTATAGAGATAAAAGGACAACATGGTAGTGTCAACACTAATCCAAAGATACAACCTGTGCCAATTAAACGTAACAAGAACTATAGTGCAAATTTAAATCAGCCGTTTGACAAATACATAGACTCAACTTTACCAAATGAGAATGATGTTAAACAGAAGAGACGTAAAATACCTACTATCATTCCACAATTACCACCAGTAGTAAATTCGATAAATAGAATAGCGAGAATATTTGGAGTCACTGACACACAGCCCCAATAAACTTTAAATTATTAAAATATTATGCCATTACCAACACTAGAATCAACAAAATACACAACTACTATACCTTCAACAGGTGAAGAAGTTGAATACCGTCCTTTTCTTGTTAAAGAAGAAAAGTTACTTATGATCGCTCAAGAGTCTGAAGATGAAACTCAGATTCTAAACGCAATGAAAGACATTGTAAGCGCTTGTACATTCAATGAAATTAAGCCAGATGACTGCACATTATATGACATCGAATATCTCTTTCTTCAATTAAGAATTAAAAGTATCGGTGAAGCAAGCACGCTTAATCTTAAATGTGAAAAGTGTGAAGAATATACTGAAGTAAGTGTAGACCTTAGTGAAATTGAGGTTGTATTTCCAAAGGAAAAAATTGAATCAATTATTAAGTTAAATGATACTGTTGGTCTTACACTTAAACCACTCACATTGAAATCATCACAAAAGATTAAAGGTACTGACGAAGAAATCTTTAATCACGCAATTATTCAATCGATTGATACAATCTTTGATGAAGATAACGTTTATAGTGTAAATGATGTAACAGAAAAGGAAGTTGTACAATTTATTGATTCTATGTCACATGAGAATCTTGAAGGAATTCAAAAGTATATTTCTAATCAACCAGAACTAAAACACACCATTGAATTCACATGTAAGCACGATAAACACAAAAACAAAGTCGAACTGAAAGGAATCGCGTCTTTTTTCTAATTGGCCTTTCGCATGAATCACTGTTAAATCACTACCAAACGAATTTTGCAATGGCCCAACATCACAATTATAGTTTAACAGAATTAGGCGATATGTTACCGTGGGAAAGGCAGATTTATGTTTCATTATTACAAGCACACATTAAAGAAGAAAACGAAAGAATACAAAGACAAAATCAAACACAAAAAAGAATTCAATACGCATGAGTGAACCAGTAACCAGTGAAGATTTTCAAGCCTTAATTGAAGAGCTGAAAAAAACTAATAAACAACTTAGCCAACAAAAGGCTAGCGGTTTTGATATTAGTGGCTTCAGCAAAACAATAACTAAAAAGCTTGATGCTGCAAAAGATTCGATAACGTCTCCGTTTAGAAAAATAAAAGATGTTATATCTGCACCTGGTAAAATAATTGGAGATACTGTTGAAGATATTGGTGATGCTGTGATGACGCCTTTTAAGTCATTTAAAAATGTATCAGAAGGTTTTAAAAATATCTTTAGTAAAAATCAAACCGAGCGACAGACAGAATTGCTTGAACAGATACTTGAAAGTATTAGTGGGTTAGATCAAAGTATTTTGGTTGACTCAAACCGTGAACAGAACCAAGATTTAATAAAATTAGAACAAGGCAAAGAACAGAAAAGTATTTTTAGGTCTATATCCGACAACATTAAAAATGCTGGTGTAAGCGCAGGTGGACGAGGATCAAGACGAAAAGGAAAAGGTGGGGCGTCTGGCGGTGGAGATAGAGGCTTCTTTGCAAATATGGCTCAAGACTTTTTTCTGGCAGCTATCGTTACACAACGTGGTATTGGTGAATTTGTAAGTGATATCAAAAAGAATGTTGTTGATACATTTAAAGCTGTTGCTAAACCATTCAAAAAAGTATTTAGTGGTGTCAAAAAAGTTGGCAAATTTGCCGGCAAAGGCGCTATGAATCTTGCTAAAGATGTGTTTGGCAAAGACAAAGGTCAAAAAGGAATTCCATTCAGAAGAGCTATAGTAAAAGAGAAAGTAGCTGGTGCTGTATCATCTGTAACAGATAAAGTAGAAGGATTAAAAGACAAATTTTTTCCTAAGATACCAAAGCAAATTGAAGCTCAGCCAGAACCAGGTGGATTTGACACTAACAATTTATTTTCTGAAGATATTGTTGAATCAAATAACGCAATTGTTGAAGCAGTTAAGGAAAACACTAGTTCATTGGTAAAAGTTCTAACTGGTAATGACCTTAAGAAAGCTGAAACAGAAAAAGAACGTGATAAAACGTTTCAAGATATTGCAGATTCATTAGAAGATATTGAAGGTAGTGGTAAGTTAGGTGCAGAAAATAAAAAAGGCGAAGGTCCTATTAGTAAAGTAATTGATGCGTATGGAGGAAAATTACTAGGTGGAGCAGCTACTATTTTCGGAGGTAAAAAACTCTTAGGCACCAAGCTTGGTAAAGGTCTTGTGGAAAAGTCTAAAGGTTTATTTAGTAAGCTCAATCCTTTTAGCAAAAGTAAAGCTCCTACGGGTGCACCATCACCAAGAGTTTCTAAACCCGCACTTCCAGGTCCAGTTAAAACAGTTGTAGATGCTGGTAAAGCTGGTCAAGGTGCTGCCCAAAACACAATAAAGAATATTACTAATGCACCAGGCTCATCAGTGGTAGGTGCACCAAAGCCAAAAGGTCTTTCTAGGTTTATCCCCAAGAGATTCAGAGCTGCAGGAGCATTGATCGCCGGCACTGCGGGTCTTGCTAAGGATAAGATTTCTAACGTTGCGGGTCTTGCTAAGGATAAGATTTCTAGCATAAGTCCAATGCAGAAGATTAAAGACGCTGCCGCACCCATTGCGAAAAAATTTCCTAGTATACTAAAAAGAGTACCTGTTTTAGGTGGTGTTGTTGAAGGTATATTTTTAAACAGTGAGATAAAAAGAATACTTGCAGACCCCGAGGCGAGTGAAGACGAAAAGAAAGATGCAGTTGGAACAGAATTTATTAAAGCCTTGACAGGCCCCGCAGGTGCAGCTATTGCAATTGGTGCTGTTACTGCAGCTACAGGTGGTGTTGGTTTTCTTGCGTCAGCCGTAACAGGTACAGCTGGTTATGCAATTGGTAATGTTGTAGGAGGCATAATGGCATCAGTTCTTCCAACAAAAACAATAGGTGGTGCTATTATTGATACTTTCTATAAAAAGGAATCAGCACAAGGTCAGACCAAAACACAAAATTCTGTTAAGACAGTTGCTACAGAGGCTAAGGCAAAAGTAAATCCTATAAAAGATTTAGTTACTAACCTATCACCAGAACAGAAAGACAGGGTTGCTAGTGGAGCAAGAGTATCTTCAGTAATAAGTCAAGAACAACGCAACATGATTATGGATAAGATGGCTAGGAGCACATCTAGCAATACCCGCAGAGGAGCTATTAAAAAATTCGACTTGTTCGCCAAAGCGCAGCTTGCTAAAGAATCTGTTGCAAAAGCTCCAAATACAACTGGTGGAGAAATGTTAGGAGCAATGAAACAAAGTAGTGATGCGGCCGCTGATATGAATACAAGAATGAATGAAAGTAGAAATCCTTCATCAAATACAAGTGTTGTAAATGCACCAACTAACTCAAATATTACAACTATCAATGAAGCACCGAATCACGTTGATAGAACCACTACCATGTTTGGCGGTATGCTATTTACATACTAAAAAGGGCGGTGACCTCAGCCACCGCCCCGTAATAAGGAAGCTTAACGTTTTACTGTTGAGCTAGTTTTGCGAAGTAAGATAAAGTATCTTCTCCGTCCCCATCACCACCTTCTTGCGCAGCGGCTGGTGTCGGTGTTTCAGCTATAGGCGCATCAATTACTGGCGCCCTAGTTGTATTCAGTTCATCAACTACAGTATCGCTAAAGGTATCAGCAATTTCTTCTTCACCTAGAACGTCGTAGAGCTTTTTCTTAAGCTCTCCGTATGACTTGTAGTTTTCGACATCAACGAACTCCTGCAATTTATGTAACTGCGTGTATACAGTTTCTAGCTTTGAATCATCGCCGTCGAATAGTTCGGCAGATGCTTCAAATTCTGACTTATCGTAGTTACGATAGCCTTCAACATTACGAATCTTCAACTTGAAGTTAGCGCCACCCCAAAAATCGAATGGGTTGACAGGCTTCTCATCTTCGAATTGCGGTTGCATCACATCCATAATCTTATCAAAGATTTTCTTTCCAAACTTGTATAGAAAGACCTTACCCTCGTTTTGAGGATTGGCTGTATCTGATAGAACCAGAATGTTTGAGACGTGGTGTAGACGACGCTTACGGTCACGGGCAATCTCCTTATCGGATTCAATACCACTATTCCATAGCTGAGTGTTCATTTCACTCACAGGGTCTTTTTGACCAATGGAAGTAAGTGACTTTTCAATGTACCACTTACCACCTGGTCCTTTAAACCCATGGTCCCAATAACGAACCCAAGGCAAATCTTCACCCTCGGTTGCTGGTAGAAAGCGAATCACTGCGTATCCGTTTCCTGCTTTATCTACTGTTGGTGCCCAAAAACGGTCATCAGAGTAGTTAGTTTTTTCTGAAGTGCTCGCTGTAGCTTGTACAAGCTTTGCGATAGCGCCTTCACGATTTTGTTTCATATTTGCGAACGACATATTTGTATTTGTATTTGTATTTTTGTATTGCGGTGTATTTTATTGTATTTAACTATACTAACAGAAATCATGCATATGTAAAGGCTTTAATGACCTCTTCTCGCATTTTTTTCATATTAATTTTAGTTAAGCTTGATTTGTATTTCATTGCCAATACTGCTCGAGCCCCTTTCATTTGAAGTGGGTCAATCAATTTTGGTAATAAAGGTTTTATAAAGTTTACTAAACTATCTATAATAGATACAGTCTCTAGTGAAACTTCTTCTTGTGTGAGAGCATCAATGAGTAAATTACTACCATCTTTGCATTCACACATTTTGTTAAAATCTTCAAACTGTGCTAAATCTTTTTTAAGACGATACGTTATTGATTGGAGTCTAGCTTCTCGTTTGTCATAATTATCTTTTGTCATATCGTGAATCCACATAACATTTTCAATCATGTTCGATGTAATGTAATCAATTATATAGTCTTGGTCGTGCTTAGCACCTAGTTTTTCAAAGGTATAACGATATCTAAGAGAATCAAATGTTCTTGGCGAAACTCTTACTTTAAAGTTATACTTATATGCATCAAACTTATCATCAGTATAATGAAGCTTTAATGCATTGTAAATTTGATATGCTTGAAGTCCTGTCACCCTTGTCCGCGATATTTCTTCTTATAGTGAATAGAGCTTTTTAGTTTAGAAGTTTTAGTCTTAGCGTGAACGCCAGGCCTCTTCTTTTTCCTTGTCTCTGTTTTTCCAATCTTTGCTGTTTTTGCCATGATGTGTTTATTTTATTTTGTAAAAAAAGAATTAATTGAACCTAACAAGCTCTTCCCATTCTGCTTTGGGTATGCCTCATCTATTTCAAGAGGGGTTCGAGCTTTCTCCGCAGGAGTCCGAAAACTTTGTTCCTTTGGCATAGTATTCAATTAAAGATGCAGAAATTATTTATAGTTCGTCATCGTCGTGAGTGTAAATTTCTTCGTTGACCTGTAAGCAACTGAGGTTTTCATACAGAGTTCTTTCGAAAATTAAGTCACCCCAATCATCTTCGCCTATTTCTAAAATCCAATCAGGTGTGCCGCTAATTATATTGTCGTCTTCATCTATATAATGAAGTATTGACTCGTTCGAATCTTCTTCAACACAGACCGTTAAAGGTTTACCTCCTACTTCTAACTTATAGTTAGTCGTAGTTTTGAAGTAAACTTCTTTGGGTTCTTCTATTAATTTGATTATTGCCATATTAAAATAATGTTGCAGTATTTGTTTTAATAATATTACGAGCTTTAGCTTCTGCTTCTAGTTTTATTTTAAGTGGCCCATTGACTAATTTTGCCATGTCAGCAGGATCAATCTGTTGCTTTTCACATATATCACATATTGCTTCGGCATAAGTCATTTTATCTTTATGAACAAGTTGGTCAACTCGGATTCTTAAGTCTTCTCGTGTTATAGAAGGTTTTATTGTAGGTTCTTTTTTTGCCATTAGAATGTTCTTAGTAATATTGTTTCATTGTTTATTCTTCCGTTTGGTACTTTTCTTTTTGTTGTCAAAGCATCAATAATTTTAGAGATTTGTTTTTCAGTTTTATTTGTTATTACTGGTATTATATCATCTGGCTTACGAATTGTCAATTCAAAACTGGTCTTTATATCAAAGTTCTGTAACGTTGTTCCTTTTACACCAAACCCTGCAGTCGAATTACCTTCATACATTATAAGTCTACGATACTTTGTATTAAAGCAGAATAACTTCTTTGAGCCTGGTATAACAGAAGGTGCAATAGAACTAAGTCCAAACTCATCGTCTGATTGCTTATACTTAATATTCTTTACCTGAGCATCAGCTGATTTAACTTTCTTGTTACGTTTCTTACGAGCTTTTGTATTAGCACCGCGATACTTCTCTACTTGAGTCAGCATCTTGTCAAGTTCTTTAATACGATTATTAATCGCAGGACGTGACAAATAAGAGTAACCTTCAACATAATCTGAGTCAGTCTTTGAATAAGCTGATACAAAACCATGTTTAAAAGTCTCGAGCCATTTAGTTATTTGATTTAAACCGTTTACAGGAATTTCTCCTGCTTTTAAAAGCGATGTTATGTCAACACCATTTACTTTTGTTTCATCAGTAGCCCAACCATTGTCATCAATCATCATGTCAAGATGGTAGATAACTTTGTCGTTTACTTTATTACTCAAACGTTCTTGAATAGATATTGCTGGCTTATCAGCAGATTTTGCCTCAATAATTTCTTTCATATTCCTCGCGTCTGTCAGTGATGGTCTTATCATATTATCGATAGTCTTATCTTTATCACCAACAGGCATTCCGCGATTAATCATTCGAGCAATTTTACTTGGTGTAATCAAACCAAGCTTTTCACCAAACTTTTTAAGAAGCTTAACCTCATTTTTGTCATATCGACCTTCCATATAGGTAAGTAAATCAGGTAACAAATCTTTAGATGAAAGATAGTAGCCATAAAAATTTAGTGCCGATGAGAATCGTTTATCAATTGCTTCTTGAGAATCAAGGACATCGCCTGTCCACGTAGGCTCTTCACCTGTGTATTTCTCGTCAAAGGCATTGACTCTTCCATGTCTGTCAAAAACTTTAGCCATTGTGTGACCTTTCTGCTTGATATCCGCTTAGTCGCTCAAGTTCCTCTTGAACATCATTGTCTTCTGGTTCTACAAGGGCGAATCCGTCCTCGGCTGGTGCTGATTTCTTCTTCAGTCTTTTTGCAATACGACGTATAGTCGCTTCTCGCTTTTTTAGTTGTTTTTCAGTCATATTATTTATTTAAATGTGTTTTTACTTTGTTCCAATATGTTTCTAAATTAGAACGTTTCTTTGCGTTACCGTAATTGGGGTCATCCGCATATCTCCAAGCAGAGCCACCACCATTATGTATAAAAACCAAATGTTTAGCATTTAGATTTGGTATCTTCTTAGCGTAATGCATCCATACAGCTTGTGTAATGTGGTATGCCATACTTCGATTAAACACTACATCGTGTGGTAATTCTTGTTTAGTAATCCTGTTATAATCTTTTAGAAAGATTGGGCGAATCTGTAAACAACCTCTAGCGTCTTCTTTAACATTGATTGCATAAGGGTCAAGATTTGACTCTACATTTTCAACAGCTCGCATAACATCTGTTACTGTAAGTGCTGATAGATTTGCAACACTGATTAGTGCAGCTAGTATGATTTTTATTTTATTCATATAGTTTTAAATATTTCACGAGCTTCCTCTTCGCTATTTGCGATCTGTCCATTGGTAAAGACATACTGCACTTGATGGCTCAAGCACTCACCGAACTTGCGTTGCTTGGCATTCTCATATTCCCAAGTGTGGGTGTAAGAAGCTAAGCCCCGACGTAAATCTTCGGTGCCACTAGCACGCTGTTGAAGAATCGAACCATCTTCTTTAAGGGTGATGTGAGTGCGTTCTTGCCAAGGCTCGAACACATTATTGCGAGGATCGTATTCCTCGGTGTGCATGATGTACTCACTCGAATACTCATCCGAGTAGTTAAAGATTTGTCCAATTTGGTACTCAGTAGCACCGTGGACAACAAAGGTACTTCCACCCTTGTTCTTCCAATACTGAGGACATTCCCCAGTACCATCCCAATCGTGGGAGCCATAATTTTCGCGATATTGTGTTGTTACTATCTTATTTGCCATAATCAATCTTATACTAGTATTATATCATACTTTTACCGTTTTTGTCAACAAGTTTATGTCCTTGTGACTGAACAGCTTACGTATTTTAGTATCATTTTTTTCCTTTAATCGTGCAAATTTGGAAATTAAGGACGCGAGGGTTTTTTCTTGCATTGTTTTTTCTTCATAACTAATCATATAAATATTATACTATATAACACCCATTTTGTACAGGAAAAAAAATCGTTGACTAACAAAGACTTATGGCAATTACTCAAGAAAATAAATCAAAACTGACAATAAATGATAGAGGTATCTCATTTCCTATTAATAATGATACTCCGCCTCAACCTCGTGATGAAGTCAGTACCTTTAATATTACTAGAGAAAGCGCAGAGTCTGAGTTAGTGTGGTCACCAAAAACAACAGATGCTGCAAGTCTCGGTACACCAACTGTCATCTTCGTAGGTAATGTATCGTCTGATTTAATAGATTCTGATTTAATACTTACAATAGATACACAGACGCAATCTGTGCACTTAAGTGGTTTCTATGGTTTTGATTCATTTCCAAATGTTACATACAAATTTAAAAATACTGATTATACACCTAGTACATTAGACTCCCCACCTGATCTGAGCTCGCCAATTATACCTGGTGAAGCTCCGCCAGAAGCAATAATTTCTGGTTCTGGTTTACCACTACCATTCAATAACAAATATTTTAACAGTTTATTTGAAATCAAAATTGATCCAACACTAACTAGAGACTACAATTACAGTGTAGATTTTATTGTTGAATTTGATTATTCTTCATTATCTATAGCTGCACCTTCAACTATAACAAATAATGATAGCCCCGAAACATACCAATTATACGTTGATACAGTTGGACAAAAAGCTTATAGAAAAGATAGATTTGTTTTTAATCAAACCGTAAGAAATTTTACAGGTGAACAGATAGGTTCTTTACTTAGAACTGCTATACAATCTAGTAAGTATAAAGAAGTAAATTATGTTCCTCACGTGATGTACCACCCTACTACGGGCAAAGCATTTAATGCTGATACCTATTCACAACATGTAGCATATGCAAATTTAGGGTATATACACAATTATCCACAACAGTAGACTCACCTTTATAAATAATATTTAATGAGTTTGTTTCTTTTATCTGTTCTGAATTGTTTTGATTAAACCAATTATAATACTTTTTCAACTATAGTCAACCCTTAAAAATATGCCAGCTGTTACAAGAATAGGAGACGCCGATGTTACCCATTGCTCGGGTATGGTAAGAGCCGTAGGTAGTCCAAATGTATTTACAAATTATATTCCAACATCTCGACAAAGTGATGTGAATACAGGTCATAAACTGCCTGGAGCTCCATGTCCCGGTCACTCTGCTCCAATTGCTGTAGGCTCAAGTACAGTCTTTATCAATGGTTTAGGATGCGGTAGAATAGGTGATGCAATATCTGGTTGTACTAGCGTTGCGGCTGGCTCACCAAATGTGTTTGCGGGTGGGTAGGTCTTTGTTTTGGATTTACTCTATTCTTTCCACTAAAGATATTAGTACCATCTGCACATACTAAGTTGTATTTACGAGTACCTCGAGCACTCGCCTCGTACGCTTCACGAATCTGTGAGTTTCGTATCATTTTGTATACTAGTATTTATACAAATTTAAAACTTCAGTCTATAACCAACAAAGATTTTATTCTTAAACACATCCGCATCTTTATTATACAGATGCATCCCTTGGTATCCTATTTCAGCGTAATGATTACGATTATAGTTCCAAGTAAAGGTTATACTTGACACAAAGATGTCTTCGAGTCTTTCAAGGTTAACACCTTCGTAACGATTGTATTCAGTAAAGTATTCTGTTTGCATCCATAATCCCATAAACGAAACTTCTGTTTTTGCTGTAATCGGATACTTAGCAATTATCATTGCCTTGCGATTCTCTTTTGCGTTCCAATAACCAGCACCAGAATCAGATACATCGTAAATTAAATTAAATCCTAAAGTTGTACCACGAGGAGTAAAGAAAGTTACATTACATCCATAAACAGGTCGACTAGCTGAGTATACATTTCCTGCTTGATTTAAAACTTCTGAAAAGTGTTGGCCATACATCCCTTTAATAACCATAAAGCTGTTTGGTACGTATGTTAATTGACCTGTTAATGTGCGTGAGTCATATCCTCCTCTGTTACCATTATACTTTAAATCAGACATCGCACCTATTAGCTCAGAAATAAATCGTCTATTGTGGATTCTTTCAAGTGTTAACACGTGTGTATTTTTTACGAAGTCTCCATTTGTCAAATCATTTCCGAGTGGTAGATTGTCTGACCAACGTTTAACATGACTTTCGTGACTGTACTTAACTTTGCTAAGGTAAGTATTTTGCCAAGAGATCGTAGTCTTTCCTTTATATGTAAAGAAACTTACATCCATACTATCCGCAGGATTTACTGATGCATCTACGAAATCTGAAGGCTCTCTTTCGGAATGACTAAACGAATTAGTGGATTTAACGTTTATTTTTGGGCCAAAGTCATTCTCACCTTTAATTTTAATAGAACCAAAGATGAATGTTTGATCATCAGCTGTTCTTTTACGAAATTCTATCGCAGGATTAATCGTAATCCTATCTTGAAATAGCGTTCCTTTGTATGTAATGTTATGAGAGTGATAGAAAGTATCTGCTTTCTCAACACCATCTGCTTTCATAAAGATATTATCATCATAAAAAGCACGACTAAAAAAGTTTATCTCTTGATTAACACCTAATCCAAAAGCTAGACTCACTAAGCCACATAATAAAATCAACTGTTTCATACAACTTATCTACGTTTTGTTGCTATGTATAAAAATGCTAAGAAACCTGCAAGTAATGCATAGGATGATGGTTCAGGTATTGCTGCCCAACTTAATTGGTTATTACCTATAACACTTACATC
>TARA_R110002153_G_scaffold274315_1_pt1 | contig 25602 bp, 25 predicted proteins | sample TARA_R110002153 | Tara Oceans TARA_R110002153 (sample SAMEA4398193) | marine metagenome | biome: Polar Biome; feature: [SRF] surface water layer (ENVO:00010504); material: water (ENVO:00002006), including particulate matter (ENVO:01000060) such as... | depth 5 m | reverse complement strand
ATTATAAATGTCAAAAATAAATAATCCAAAACTTTATGAAAAAGTCAAAAAGGAACTTTATAGTGAAATGCCAAAACATAGTGCTTACAGAAGCGGATTATTAGTTAAATTATATAAGAAACGTGGTGGCACTTATAGTGGAGAGAAACCAAAAAAAGGTTTGACAAGGTGGTTCAAAGAAGATTGGAGAACAGAGAAAGGCAATAAAACTTATAAAGAAGGTGGCACTATATTTAGACCAACAAAAAGAATAACAAAAGATACACCAAAAACTATGAATGAATTAACACAGAAAGAAAAACAAAAGGCAATAAAAGAAAAAAAGAGTAAAGGAAGAGTAAAAAAATATTAGGTTATAATAAATGGATAAAACCTTATATAAACCTTTTAAATATAAAGGAAATGGTAAATTTAAATTTAGTGTCTATGTAAAAAATAGCAGTAATAAACCAAAATTAATTCATTTTGGACATAAAGATTATCAAGATTTCACACAACATAAAGACCAAAAACGCAGAACAAATTATTTAGCAAGAGCAAAAGGAATTAAGAATAAAGAAGGCAAATTGACTTGGAAAGATAAAAACACAAAAAATTATTGGTCTGTTCATTATTTATGGAAAGGATAGCAACGGCAACCAACTCGTAAATTCATTGACTTATGAGTTAATAGATTTACAAGTTGGTTGCTTCATTGTAAATGACTTTATAATAACTATTATAAAACTATGCCTTTTTTTACTTTTTTTATTTAAAGTATATTATTATTATTAAAAATATAATAATATATTATATTGTAATGTCAAACACCTTTTATATAGACGCCAACCGAAGTAATACTATAAATCAATCCACAGACAATAAGAATGAATGGACATATAAACTAAATACAGAAATGAATTTGCCAAAGGGCACTAATGTTGAAGTTCAAACAAGTTTTATTAATAAAAAGGGAATTACGGGGGGTTCAATTGAAATTGAAGAAGATATTTTTGAAAAAGTATCATATACACATTATATAACAGAATGCCCGCAATTCGCCCCAGTGGCACTATTTACAAGTGCTACAAATTCTTGGATTAGACCAACTTTATTATGTAATGCGGATACATTTAGGGGGAATTTTTTACCACCACTTACGAGCACAGAAGTTAAAGATATTAGTGAAAATCCAATATATGGCACAGACGACGACACTTTTAATGGAACAAATAAAACACAAATGTTTGGGGCAATGGGTGGTTGTAATCAAATTTTGCCATTGTGTAGTTGGACAAGAACAGCACCCGTGGCACCAGCAGTGGATTATCAATACCATATTAAACCACAAATTTTTGATATAACAATATATGTGCCAAAAGGAACATATGGAATTGGTGAATTAGGACAATTAATAGAAGACCAATTTAACGGTGTATTATATTTTAACGCAGAAGAAGTTAAATTAATAAGACAAAGCGATACAGAAACAAGAGCAACAAGTGAATTTGAAATTGGAGCAAAAGAAACATTTGACGGACAACCATTTAACAGACCTTTTTTAAAAAATGTCAATGTGGTGCCCCGATATTTTCAAACACATATTACGCCACCCGACCAAAATGACGAACTAATGGATACATTCTTTGCTATGAATGATTACACACAATTAATGAATGATTTGAAATATAATTTAACTGACACAACCACAACGGGAAAGTATAATTGGTTATATATGCGTGGAAATCCAACCGAAGACGCCGCAAGAGCAGCAGACAATACATTACAAATTTCACCATTTTATTATTTAATGGAAAATTATGATACGGGGGACGGCGGGAACGGACACGTGGCAGACGCCAGTGCTACTTTGGGTGAATTTTATTTATATCAATATGGATTGTTGGCGGCAGATAATAGATATAGATTATGTGGAACAACTAATTTTTCATTTAAATACGATACAGAGAAAAGTGGATTTTCTATAAATGGACTTCATAACGTAAAACGTGGTATGTCGCACGATAGATTTGGTGATAAAAATGAAGCAAGCGGGCAACCGATTATAAGTTTTAAGAAAATAGCAAAAGACCAATTGGCAGCAAATGCGTGGGCGGGCGGCACGGCAGCAGAAAAGAAGGCAAGGCAGCGTTGTATTAGTGCCTTAAATACCCCCGAAACAAGAACAAGTGGAATTATGATTATTAATTGGAGTGTTGATAAATCAAGAGCAGATTGTGGCGTAAATCCAAATACAATTAAGAATGAAAATTGTATGAGATTTCAAGATTGGTTTGATAATAAAGCAGAAGGTGAAAAGATATGGAATAAAACTTTATGGGCAAAATTAGGTTTTACTTTTAATCAAATGTGTAATGAAGATAATAATGGTGTAAATAGTGTATATAATAAAGGCAGAATAAGAAATTATGGTTTTACAACAAACAGTGATATTACCAATGATATTATACCAACTATTTCAACTTTAAATAATCCATTGACATTTAAACCAGCGGGTGCCACCGTTGATACAGCGGGATTTCAAGTATATGATTTAATGAACTTTGCCATACCACCAAGTGATATTAGCACGGCACCGCAAGGAATGTATGCCAACAGTGAATATACCAATGCCATAAATATACAAACAATTATTGCGGACGTTGGCGGGATTGTGGCACAGAACTTACCGACTTTATCAAAACACGCTTATTACTTAATAACTTGTGATTTATGTGATAATTATAAGGATAATGTTAAAAAGGGAGATATATTACCACTTTTAGGTATTGTGCCGAAATCTTCATTAAGTAATCAAGATTTTATTGTGGCAGAAAATCAAATTGTTCAAGTATTATCGCAAGATAAAGTTGTAAATAAAATTTCAATAAGAATATTAAACCCCGATTTAACAGCACCCGACATTGGTGATAATAGTAGTGTTGTATTAAAAATAACCTTACCAAATAAAACAGATATAAGTTTATTGGCACCAAAAGTAAGTAAAGAAGTAATGGAACAGCAAATTGCCGAAGTTGGCAACTAACTCGCAAGTTTATTGACTAATGAGTTAATAGATTTACAACTTGGTTGTCGCAATATAATTGCCAATTAAAATATTATATAATATTATAATAAAATGGAGTTTCACCATAGAAAGCACAATAAGGCAGTATATAGAAATACGGCACAAGCAATGAAAAGAAATAAGAATACAATGTATAAACCAAAACCAGTAAGTAAAATTGGTATGAGAAGTGGTGGTTGTGGTTGTGGTTGTCAAATTAAAACCAGTAGTAATCATACAGACCCAATGCCTTCAAACGTTAAACCAAATAAACCCAAAGAACCGCAAAAAGTTGTTTTTGAAAAACCCAAGAAACCAAAAGTAGAATATAAAAAGAACAGTGGTAAATTATATTTCTAATGTTATATTAATTAATAATGTAGTTAATCAAAATTAATAACAAATCCATTGTCCCCGCCATTTAATCCACTCACAGAACTTTTTTCAATATCAGTTTTTTTGATTTTCTTATATTTTTCCATTTGTGTGGCGTCATATGTTTGACCCATAAAATTGGCAGTTTTTTTGTTTAATTCAATTGAATTACCAAGACCCAAATAATATGTTAAATAAATATGGCGTAATAGATTTACAGATAATTCTTTACCAACTATTTTTCTTGAAATATATTTTAATGTATCAGTAATATTTGATTGTGTCATACCTTTTTTATCTTTATTTATTAAGAAACTTGTATTGCTCTTTTTATTAACAAAACTATCACGTCTTTCAAGATACAGTGTTATAATTCTATCTAATTTATGATTATTTATTTTATGTTCAATCTGTCCAACAAATTTTGCGGTTTTATATTGATTAAATATAAATACATATGAAACCTTATCACCATTATTATTAACCATTAAGTAATTAAACTTTTTATCTAATGAAGCACCTTTACGTGTCTTCTGTGTTCTTATTACCATATCTTTATAATTACCAATTCTTGTCGGTGGCAAATATATATATAATGCCAATAACAAAAAGTTTCTTACCATAGTAAATTTATCTTCACCATTACTCATTTCAACAAATCCACTGTAAGAGTATTCATAAAATTGGTTCATTTTATCTTTCAAATCTTCATAATCAATCCAATTTTTACTTTCATTCTCTGTCATTTCATTCTTTTCTTCTTTTTCTTGTTTTGTGGCACACAATTTCTTTAACTCTTCGTTATATGTATGTTCTAAACAACTTGAAGTATCACCATTTGCTTCTCTAAATCTAATAAAAAGTTTAATACCCATTAATGTTTGAATTTTGGTATTTAAGGAATATGTATCCATTGCTGTCATTATAAGTTTAATGTTCATAAAGTCTGTTTTAGATAAGTCATTAATGTCTTTTTGTGTTATTTTTTCTAATCTAATTATGTTAAATCTCATAGTAGAATAGGTGGAAGGCGACTTGTTAGGGTTTTTTTCTGTATAGTAGTTTATTATATCTTGAACCGAAATCATTTTTATATATATAAGTTTATATAAGATAATAGTTTTAAATAAAAATCGTAAATATTTGTTAAATATATATGATAGAAATTGACATTGAAAATAATAATATTACAGAACAAAAATATTTGGAACTTGCGGAACAAATGAAGGAAATTGTAGAAGAGAAAGACAATCAATTAATAAGGCAAACCCGCATATTAAATGATTATAAATTTATGGTATATAAGACATTTGGCATAATATCCTTTTTAGAAGATATTGTAAATGAATGTGAATTGGGCACATTTGAACAGACCTTTGAAAATAATTTGAATTATCTAAATAGTCAAATTAGGTCATTGATTGGCATAGAACATTGATTATGAGTTTTCTTCTCAACCAAGCAACCAACTCGTAAGTTTATTGACTTATGAGTTAATAGATTTACAAGTTGGTTGCCGTTTTTCGTATTTCTGTGTTATGGTGTTTAATAGTCATTTTTTATTACTTCTTGTGAATGGTTTTTGGTCATAATCCTTATTGTCGTCCGCAACAGCAGCAATTTCATTTTTCAATTCAAGATTAATTTTATTAGTAATCTGTTGTTCGTTTCTTATAAGGCACCTTTTAAGAATTTCAACACATTTTTTTGGGTCGTGAAGCACTAACATTCTTCTTAACATAGCACAGTTTTCACAATAAGATTTCCAAAAACTTTCTCTTTCTTGTTCTTCACAAAAACTACAAATTGCCATTATTATATATATACAACAGAGATAATTATTATTCAAAAAATGTATAACTTGAACTATCAATAAGATTAATTTTCTTTAAATACCCAAATAATTGAATATTAATTTTATTAATACCCGAAGGTGCGAATTTGGTTTTGCCACTAATTGTAAGTCGTTGTTTTTCATTAACAACCCATTTTACAGTATGTTCAAATGTTTGAGTGCCATTCAATTGATATTTTTTTAATGAATGTTTTACTAATTGGTCATTGCCGCCACTCTGTTGGTTCCACGTAAAAGTGTTAATAAATAATTCACTATCGTCATTACAATGAGAGCATAAAGAGATTTTGTCAATTAATAAAATATAACCAGTTGGCACACAGAATTGTGGATTTTGTGATAAACCGCCTTCAATTGGTATAAGGCATTGTATATTGTCCAAAGTGTTATATAATTTAAGGGTGCCCGCATTAGTATAAATCCCCGCAGAATTTGTTTCAATAACTTTGGCACTATTTACTTCTGTTGCTTGAATACCGCAAGGTGTTTGAGTTTGTCCAAAAAGTGTTTGTGTATGTGTTTTTCTATTAAAACTTGTATCAAGGTAATTAATTTGAATTTTAGTTGCCCCCAATGAAGAAAATGTATCAAGGGCAGAACTTGAAGCAACATTTAATGATACGGTGGCACCGTGTTCTTCGGTTCCGTGAAAATATCCTTGTGTCTGTATTCCGTCGTCATATAAAAGCACTTCATTTACACCAAGGGCACCATTTGCCGTCATTTCCCAAGTTTCAATGTCTGTATGTCTATTTTCTTGAACATTAATTTTGTAGTCATTAATTTGTTTTACTAATAATCCTTTATCAATAGTATGAACCAATTGGTCATTTACTTCATAATTATCAACTGGTATATTATTTACAGACGATTTTAGGTCAAAATACATATCATTTAATTGCGAAGTATTAACAATTTCATAATGAATATAAGAACCTTTACAATTAAAAATTTTACGTAATCCATTATCAACTGTGCCGAGTTGTGAAACATTTACTTGAATATCCATAAGTAAAGTCATATCACCGAGATTATTAGTAGAACTAAATTTTAAAAAACTTTCATTACTTTCATAAACTTTAAGGTTAAGTTTTTTGGTTGTATCTGTATAAACTTTTTGCCAACATTTGAAATTAAGATTATAAGAATTAGAATTGTAAGTATTTATACTGCCGAGAAATTGTGGATTTAGTGATTGTGTAAAGTTGCCATTTTTTATTAAAGAACTTGTCATTACAATATATTATAATATTATATTTTATAAAATAAGTTTAATCTATTAAATAATATTTTAAAGATAAATAATAAAAATAAAATATATATTATTAATATATACAATGTCAAATCCAGCGAGCAACCCAGTAGTTCAAAATTCACAAACAAACAATGCTAAATACTTATCTATAATCCCCGAAAATGGCACAGAATTTAAAGCGGGACAGAAAGTAGTTTTTAATATAGACCCTTCTGTTGGTTGGATAAAGGGTAGAGATAGTTATTTAGTATGGGATATATTAAATGACGCCGCAACTCCATTGAAAATGTGTTTAAAACAAGGTGGTATTTCTTCTGTAATTAAACAAGTAAATGTGTTTTCACAACACAATGGTATGCTTTTAGAAAGTTTAGATAATTATAATCAATGGACACATACAGAACTTCAATATAGACACGACGATACAACTAATATTACAAATGTTGAAGGTGCCGCCACTCATTTACAATCGCAAGTTGGTTTAATTCCCAATGGTGCCGCTGGTGTTCTTTCTTATCATAATTTTTACAATAACTATAACGACCCCGCCACACACAGACTTACCAATAATGACGCCGCTATGAAAGCAACTATTACTTCTGTAAGATTTTGTTGCCCTTTACGAGCGGGTATTTTTAGACATTGGGATACAGAAACTCTTGTGCCCGTTTTACAAATGGGTGGATTAAGAATAGAATTAATATTGGCAGACCCGAAAGAAGTTGTTGAATTGTCAATGATTGGTGCTGGTGTAAATATTGGTGGTAATAAAGTTGTTTCTTCAATAGATAATAGTGCTGGTCTTAATTTGAATATAATTGGTGCCACGACTGACGCCACCATTGCCACAGATACTTTTGTGCGAATTACTGACGACAACATTGAACTGGCAAATTGTGGATTACTTGTTGGACAACCGATACAAGTGGGCAACGCAACAACTTCACCATATGCCGCAACTCTTGATACATTTATTAGTGCTTTGGAAACAGACGCTGGCGGACGTGTGAAAATTACTCTTGGTGCCGCTGTTGGTGCTATAATCCCGAGTGGTGAAGCAATTTTAACTTGTGCCCCCGCAGTAATTAAGGCGGCAACTTCTTATAAAATTACTGGTTGTGAGTTAAGAGTTTTACAAGAAATGCCACCCGATAATAAACCAAAAAGTGTTGATTATGTATTTACTTCATATGATATGTTTAGAGATACAATCCCGAAATCGCAGACTTCATTTAATGCTGACATTACTTCTGTTGCTTCAAAGGCGGTTTCATTATTTACTTTATATGAAGACCCGCAATATGAAAATGGGACAACAAATCTTTCAAAATATTACAGTGGTATTACGCCAAGTGAATTGGGTGTAAATATGAATTCTGTTGTTTATTTCATTAATAATAAATTGTATCCATTAAGGGCATATGACCCGAGTGCTTATGGTGATAGAATTATAAACCAAAATGAAGTTGTAAAGGCATTTGGCACATTATCATTTCCCGTGAAATGTCTTGGTTCCACACATAATTGTGATTTAGGGTTATATTCAAACAGATACTTACACGCCCGAGAATTGGCAAGGGGTAATAGTGTATTTAATTTACAGAATGCTGAACCACAGATAAGAATTGGATTTAGTGCCGCACGTGGGGACGATAAATTTGCCAATCCAATTGGTAATTTAAGAATGAATACATATGTTTTTAGTAAAAAGATTTTACACATTGACGCAGAAAATGGATTATCATTAGAACATTAAGAAAACATTGAATAGTATAGACATTTTTTTTTCACGGCAACCAACTCGCAAGTTTATTAACTCATTAGTCAATAGATTTACAAGTTGGTTGCCACTTTTTTTCTGTGTTAATTTATTTAATTATTTTTAAGATTAATATTTATTAAAAAAAATATATATTATTAATATATACAATGCCAACCAAGAAGTTAAATTTTTCGCTTTCACCAATTAATGATAATCCCGTATCTGTAAGTGCCGCAAACGCAATTACGCAAGGATATACACATAAGAATGGGTTTCCAACAATCAAATTTTCAATACCCGCACAAGACGTTTTACTTGACGTGGGCAACTTATATTTAAGTGGGCAGATAATTGTGTTGGACAGTGTTGGTGCTGTGCTCACGACCAATGCCACTTCACAAGCAAATTACAATTCTAATAATAGCGACGCCGCCATAGCAACACAAAATTGTGTCAATTATTCAAATTGGAATGGTGTTGCTTCTGTAATAGATAAAGTTGTTGTTCAATCTAAAAAAACTCAAACCGAACTTTCAACTATAATTAATTACAATGGTTATAATGCTTTGACAATGGGACATTCAAATAATGAAGACGATTATTTACATTCACCTTTATTGCGAAATGTCTGTGCTGGTGTCAATGACGGATTTGCGAAAAGAAAATTAATTAATACACCAAGTATTACTGGTTCAAGAATTCAAAATTACAATGAAAAGTGGGTTGGTCAATTTTTCTCATTTAAATTAGACGTTGCTTTATTAAAAAGTCAAATGATACATTTAGGAAATGATTTTAGTGGTGGATTACTATTAACTTTACATTTATCTCCCGACAGTGCTGTATTTCACACAAGATTTAGAAAAATCAATGCGGGCACTGGTGGTGCCCTTGCGGCGAATGGTGTTCAGTATGTATTGAAGGGTGTTAAATTAGAAGGTAAATATGCTGTGCCAACTCAACAAGATTTACAATCATACAATCCCGTAATTACAATGAATTCAAGAGTAAATTTAATGAATGATATTGTTTCAAGTGAGAATTGTAATACTTATACACCACAATTACAAATGGTTAAAGGTATTGTGAATACATATTTAGACGACAACCAACAGAACAATTATACACAGAACCAAAATAATTTTAGAGTGCCATTAGGATTAGAAAAATATATGGCGGCAAAAAATAACATTAGATTTCCAAATGAATTTGACACACAGACCAAACCAAATTCTAAATCAAGTATAGAGAATGAAGTGAGTGGATTGGTTGCCAATGTTGCCGCCGCCCTTGGTAGTTTTACACAGAATACGCAACACGCAAGTGCCCATAATGGTGATAGTGAATTACGATTACAACTTGGCAGAGGATTGACTGGTGGTATTATGCCTTCTCATACAAGTGCCACATTAGAATTAACTAATGATAATATGATTGCGGATTATGACGCAGACCTTGGAACAAGTGCCACTGTTCAACGTGGTGATAATACTAAACCCGATTTACTTGGTATTGCGACCGATTATAGTAATAACATTGGTCAATTACAGAATTTTGTTAATCAAGATTATGAATTGAAAGTATCAAGTGGTGTGAATACTGGCAGAGTGGATTTACCGACGGGACGGGCAAATAAGATAAGTGTTCAAGAAACATATGTAAGGAATTTTAGTCAAATAGATTTAAGGACTTTACAGAAAACTCAATAATTGTTTATTTTTATTTATTTATTTATTTTTTGTTTATCCAGTATTAATTTAATTTTAATAAAAAATAATATATTCTGTTATAATATAACAATGCCGAAACCCCGAGTAATCCCGAATAAAAAGTTAAAGTGTTTTATGCGAAAAGCGAAGAACGGTGCCACATACAAAACGTGTGTGAAACCCGAAGGAGATAAGAAACCAAAAACCCAAGTAAGAGATAATCCAAGAGTGCGAAACAGAAAGCAACCAATTGTGAAAGCGTATGAGAATGCCGCCGCCCGCACAGCGGCAGAAAAGGCAAGGAACCCACCCAAACCGAAAAAAGGTCAAGAAGGATATGTAAAGAAAACGGCAAGTGGAGCACAGCAAAGTGCTTTGGCAAAAGGTAGAGCAATAAGGAATGAAAATGTGAAGGCAATGAAAGAAAATCCTTCACCCGCCCAACTTGCCCGAGCACTAAAAAAGCAAGAAGCAAGTGATAAAAAGGTGGCAGCGGCAGCGGCAAAGGCAAAGAGTGCGGCGGAGAAGGCGGCACTTAAAGCAGAATTACAGAAAGGAAAGGAAGTGGTGAAGAAAGTTAAAAAATTAAAGATAATGCCAAAGAAGGAAGCAGCGGCACCAGCACCAAAGAAAAAGAAACTTGTAATTAAAGAGAAACCGAAGGAAGCAGCGGCACCCAAAAAGAAACGTAAATTGAAGATTAAAGGGGAAACAGTGAAACATTCAAATCCATTTTTTGGTAAATTTGATTGAAGTAAAAAAAATATTAAGAAAATAATAGTATAAATAAATATGGTTATAAAATCAATAGATAAGATTTTAGATTTAGGATTAAATAGTATAAATAGTTCAGTAAAGTATAGAAACAGTATAAATACTTTTAAATATGTTGGTAATATATTTTATTCATATAATGAACCGATTGGTTTTCATTATGTAAAAGACAATGGTGAGTTAAGTTTTAATGTATATGGCAAGACAGCAAAATATGGTAATTATTTTAGTCAAACGACTTCAAAACATATTGGTTGGTTAATACAGAAGGTTAGAACGAGTGATTACAAGGATAATTGGAATTTAATAGATATGAATGATAATATAATATCAATAAGTGGTAAAAAGGATAAGGGTTCTGTATATGTTGGTTCAATAGAATGTCCCATATGTTATGATAATTTTGAAAAAGGCATAATATTAAAATGTGGTCATAAGTTCTGTAAGGGTTGTATTGGAAAATGGTTAAAGGATAAAAGCACGTGTCCATATTGTAAAGGAAGTATTTATATATAGATTATGACGAGTAAGTTGCCTTGCGGCAACCAACTCGCAAATCTATTGACTTATGAGTTAATAAGATTACAACTTGGTTGCCGTGCTTCGCACTCTCGCTCTGCTCGCAACTGCCGTTCTAATCTTATTAATTTTGCCACCATATTTACCTTTAATCTGTATATAATATAATAAATAATAAAAAATTGATTTAAAAAATGTTTCTGTATAATATGTAGTATAACCATAATGGCAACAATTCAAACTAACGTAAAACCAATTCACAATCTATATGAAAATGAATATGATTACAATGAACAAATAAATATGGATACAGATTTGGAAAAATCATTTGACGCAAACATTTATGCTGCCCTTCAAGAAGCAATGACAATTAAGACTGACGATATGGAAGTGAGTGATTTTAAAAATCTCGTTCTGTTTATTCTAAATGTGAAGTGTGGAACTATATAAATAACTAAATCAATATTGGTTATTATAAAATCAATTTAAACATTTCTGTATATATGTTAGTATAATAAAATGTCTGTTGAACATTATAAAAAACTATATTTCAAAGAGTTGAAGAAGAGTAAATATGCTTGGGGTCAATACTTTCAAATTAGAAATCAATTATACAGTGTTCAAGATAGTATATATGAAGAAGTGAATGAAGTGAGAGAAGGTGGTGAAGATTTCAATGAAAATCACACAGAAACGAATGTTTTTTTAATGAAGTTCATTAGAGAGTTATACAGTAAGGCAAAAGTGTGTGTAGAATGCCCGATTTGTATGGAACACATTGACGCAGACGAGTTGGAAACAACGGGTTGTGGTCATAATTTTCATACAAATTGCCTTCAAACTCAAAAAGATAGTGAAACAGAGAACAAGTATATAAATTGTGCTGTGTGCCGCCGCCGAATATTTAAATAAATTACAGAAAATCAATGGCAACCAACACGTAAATCTATTTACATATATGTCAATAAGATTACAACTTGGTTGCTTCAATATCAACTAATAAATATATAAATAAAAAATTGATTTAAATAAAATTTCTGTATATATATTATATCATATAAAATGGCAATTACTCTTAATCAATCAATTGACGAATTCAATACCCTTTCAATGGCGGAAGTAGAGAAGAATTATAAGGAAATGGCGGACAGACTTGAAAAAAGGCGTGAAACTTGCCGTAAATCAAGCAAACAGTATTATCATAAAACTTATAAACTAAAAAATGAACCAAGTATTCAACAAATCCAAAAAAATAAGGAACAGATAAGCAAACGTGATATTTACCAAAAGACATATTACGAGAAGAATAAGGATATGATTAAACAAAAGCAAAGGGAATACAGAGCAAAAAAGCGTGCTGACAAAATTGCTGAAAAGGCAAAGGCAAGTGAAGAACTCTCTGTTGCTTAATTTATCCAAAATATTCAATTAACTATCAATATTGTATTTTTCATATAATTTTTTATTCATTTTAATAATCAAATCTATATTGACTATTAAAAATCAACTTAAAAGGAAATTAATATAATTTATTAATAAATAAAATGGAATTAAATAAAATTGATTTTGCCGAAATCTCATACTCTCAACATTATAACAAAGACAAAATGAGTAAGAAAATGATTGAAAACCAAAAGCAACAACTAATGGAATTATTGGGCAAAAGTAGTGAAGAAATGGAAGAATATTTTAAGGGAACAATGTATAGTTTCAAATATCAAATTGAGAAAATGGGTGGTGATAATTTATTTAAATCTATTATGGATTTAGATTACGTGGATTTAGTAGAATATATCAAAGAGAAGGATAATGTGGAAGATATTGTAGAAGGGAATGATTTGAATGAAGATTTGTGTGTGAATAAGAGTAAAGGTGAAAAGAAATTTATGTGTTTATGTGGAAAAGCACACCTTAAAAACCTTCATATATTTAGACACAAAAATGAAGATAAACAATTTGTGATTGGGTCAAGTTGTATAAATCAAGTGGAAAAATTGAAGGATTTATATAGTGGAAATTTGGAACTAAAAGAGAAACTTGAATTTATCGTGGGTCAATTGAAGCAAAGTGAGAAGAAACTTACTCATAATAAGTGCCAAAAATGCGGTGATTTTGAAGTAAGTAGAAAGGAAAAGAAGTCATATAAGAATGAGAAGTGCGAGAAATTGTATTGTAAAAGTTGTCTTTCAATCACAAAATATAAGAATAAAATTAAGTGTCAATCTTGTTATATTTCAATTTGGGCGGGTGCGAAATCTTCACCATATCAAAAAGAATATAATAAGGAGTGCCCTAAATGTTGGCACAAAAGCAATAAGAATGAAGAGTGGTATAAAAGGAAATATCCCGTGGCAACCAACACGCAAATCTATTAACTAATGAGTAAATAGATTTACGATAAGGTTGCCTCAATATCAACTAATAATATAATGATTTAGTATAAGTCATATGAAATACACGGAGTATAAGTCAATAAATTTAAGCACTCTATCTCAACCAAGGATTTCATTTTGTGATTTGATAAAGATTTATTTTAAATTTAGATAAGGATTTATAAAGGATTGCCCCGCACCCCCTTATGGTCTTATCCCCCCTTCATTTAGTAAAGATTGAGTGCGAACCACACCATAACTCTTATAAGAGATTAATAAGGATTTGATTAAGGATTGGTTGAGGTTGAATGTGGTTTGGTTGATATTGATTTATTATATGAGAAGACTTATATTACATTTCATTCTAATGACTTATATTAATTTGATTATGAGTTGGCAACCAACTTGTAATCCTATTGACTATTAAGTTAATAAATTTGCGAGTTGGTTGCTTAACAATCCATACTCTTACTAATACACTTCAAACAATATTCATTTAGAGTTTCTTTACCACAACCCGCACACTCATTCTTGAAAATATTTTGACTACCAATCTTCTTCTTAATAATAATCTTTTTAACTTTTGGTGGTGGTGTTGGTGGTGCTTCTTCTTCACTAATATCTTCACTATCATTAAAATCACAATCCAATTCTTCATTTGCTTCTTCGTCTTCACTATCTTCTTGCCATTCATTAATGTCATATACTTGCTCTTCTTCTTCGTCAATTTCGGTATTAGTTGTAAAGAAGTTAAATGGATTGTATTTATTATTTGACCACTTATTATTATACATTTCTTTTGCGAGAATTTCACTTGCCGTATCTTTTCCTTTATTAATACTTTGAGTGGCATTACTTACACCCATAATTGTTAGTTTCTTTCTCTTGCCGTCTTCACCCTTCACATATTTTAAACCCTTACTTGATACTTCCAAGTTGAATTCGTCTTTTAGAAGTTGATTGAAAATCCCTTTGATTTGTTTAGTATTGAGTGTTGAGAAATTATCCTTTTTAGTAATTCTAATATACCCGTCCGTAAGCATTGTATTAAGTGCCTTCACGTCAATATCTTTATAATCTTCAATAAGTTTCTCAAAATCCTTACCACTAAATTCATTATCAATATCAATCTTATCACCTTTAATGAAACCAAGTTTATTAAAGAACTTCATAAGGTGTTCATATCTCTTTACTTTCATATCATAATATTCAATTGGCATATTGGTTTGTTGTTTAATATAAGACTTCCACTCATTAAACTTATTGAAGTCATATTTGATTTCAAATAACATTCTCTTAAAGTTCCGCACTTCACTTGCCTTATTCCTTTGTTGTGCCAAGTAATAGAACTCATTAAAATATTCAATACCTTCACCAAGGCACTCGGGTTTAATATGAGAATGTTTGAGATTAAATTTAATGAATTGTTTATACTCGTCGTCATTAACAATTTCCGCACTACCACTTTTATCATTAAGTCTATCAACAATATTTTGGTGTTCTTCATTTCTAATGTCTTCAATCTCGTCCCACTTCCATTCGTCGTCTTCAATTTCTAATGTTTCAATATCATTATGAGTTTCACTTTGAATAATATTCTCACAAGTCAAATATTTCATAGCAAATCCTTTGAGAAGAACACTACTAATATTGAATTCAAGAAGATTGTGAATATTAATATTATAAATCCAATCCAATTTATCCATAGTCTTTAAAGTTTTTGTATCACTACCAAACAATTGTGCCTTATATTTATCTTCAATCTCAATAACACCTTCTTTTGTTAGTGGCATAATATCAAGGTTGTGCCCCCTAAATTTATCATTAATCATTACTACAACGTCTTTACTTGTGAAATCTCTAACACGTTTGTGTGCTTGGATAGTATCTCTAAAATGACAACTTCCTTTATTCACACAATAGATAAATAGATTATCAAATAGTGCCATTTTATTATCATATGAAATACCCGCCGTAATAGTTGGTGTATATAATAGTGCCTTTGCCCCTTTCCATTCTTCATTCACATTAATATCAAGGTTTAGTTTATTTCTATTGTCATATCTTTTTAATTCATTTTCTTTCATTAGTGGTTTCAATCTCTTTACAATTTCTTCATTCAATTTTTTACTTCCACACACTACAACAACCCTTTTATTATTCTTTACTTTATCAACAATCATATCAACAAATCTTCCTTTACTATCAACTTCAATAAGGTTTCTTTTACTATACTTGAAATCATTTTTAAGGTAATAACACTTCTTATTAGTAATATCTTCTTTGTATATATCTTTAATCATATCAAATGACCTTGAAGATAGGTAAGCGTCCATTACCATTACTTTATTACTATTCTTAATCATATCATAAATATTTGTAGCACCTTCAATTGGTTTATTCTTCTTAAACATTTGACCCGTCATATTATCACAAATGCTTTCACTTTCGTCAATAATAACCAAGTCATATTTATCACGGCAATAATGGATACTTTCAACACTACAAATAATCTTTTCATAATCAATAATATTGGTTTTGTTTTCAATATCAATATAATTTTTAAACCCAAACTCTTTAAAATCCGCTTCCATACTTGTCGCAAATGCCCTTTTACAACTAAAATACACAATAGACTTATACTTTTTAAAGATTTGTTTTAGTGAATATGATTTACCCGTTCCCATAGGAGATTTAATATTAATAATGTCATAATCCCTTACAATTTCTCTCATATTGAATTGCTCACACTCAATATATCTACTATTAATTGTATTAGTTTCACATTCATATGAAGGAGTATCATTAAATAGTGTAGAATAAATGCTTTCATTTTTAGTCATATTTTTATTATGAATTGAAGCAAGGTTATATAACATTTTCCAACCATATCCATTTGTAGTTGAATGTTTTTCATACATTTCACGCAAATCACTTTCTTTTACTTGTTTAAATCCGCAAGTCCATTTTGCCCATAGTGTTAAACCTTCTTCACTATTTTTAGTAATGTTTGAAATACAATAACCAATAGTATTAAACACAAATTTTGGCACCTTTGAATTATTAGGGATTGAATTTAAGTAATATGAAAGACCGTCTTTCTTTTCACCTTCCACGTTGCCCAAGTGAAAGTCTTTACTAAATGAATTTTTATAGGATTGAATAATAGTTGCTTCATTAAAATCAAGTGTAATCATTTTACCATTGGCACCCCGCACCTTTTTCTTTGTAATATTAACTTCTTCAAATTTAGACACGTCATAATAGTCTTCTTCATTGTAATTAGTTAGTAGAAAGTCTTTTAGTGTATGGTCTTCATTATAAGGTTCTTGAATAATATTACCAAATGCCTTTGATTGGTATGGTAGTTTAAATGCTTGACTTTGTTTATAGACATTAAAATCCATTACACCATTACGTAGGGGTTCATACTCTTCTTCAAGTGTAATCACATATTGTAAGTAGTTCATAAATTTTTGTTGGTCTTCAAGATTTTTAAAGAACAATCCATTAACAATAATGTGCCAAGACACCTTTTTATAGTTATTTTTAAGACCTTCACCAAAGCACACCGCAACGTCCGCCTTTTTCATATCAATTTCAATAGTCCTTTTAACAAGTTTATTAATAAGTTTAAATACAATCATATTGTCTTCTTCACTCTCAAACCTTTTGTCAATGTCAAAATACATTTTGCGTGGTTGAGTTTTATTAATGATTTCAAAGAGGTGATTATTAGTCTTCCAAGAAATCCTTTCAAGTTTTTTATAAGTCAAATTACCATAACTTGTATAAGTCTTGGCACCTTGTGCTTCCTTATCATATTTAATAGTAAATTCACCTTCTTCACGATTATCCATTGCCCAATGACAAGGTGAAGTATATTGATTAGTCTTCTTTAATTCAATTGCCTTCTCACGTGCCACAATATTATAATAGAAGTCTTCATTAAAATTTTTCATTGTTTTACAATTTTTATTCATAGTGATTTGTTCTTTATTAGTTGAGATATTTTCAAAATCAATTTTTTTTTTAATTGAATTTAATTCCATTTTATTCTTATTATTATTAGTTGAGATTGGTTTAAATTGTTTTTCACTATTCATTTTTAATTGTTCTTTATTAGTTGAGATATTATCCAAATCAATTTTTTTTTTATTTGAATTTAATTGATTATTATTTTTAATATTTTTAATATCAATTTTATCTTCTTCAATGAAAATCGTTGAATTAATAGTGCTCATTTTGTTTATAGTTAATATATTAGTTGAGATATAATCCAAATCAATTTTTTTTTAATTGAATTTAATTTAATTAATTCTCTGTATATATGATTATCCGTTATATTTTAATAAGTTTTATATGAACTCTTATAAAATTAATATTAAATTATATTCGCTTGCGTATTAATTAATATAATTAATATTATTTTATTATTATTATTCTCTGTATGTGCCGTTGCCAATAATATTTAAGAATTTATAATACTATTAATATAATGAATTTAATTCAATCCGCACAACTATTATATGAATTTATATATACTTCATTAAAAATCCCACAAAAAAGTGATATTCAAAAAATCGGCAACCAACTTGTAAATCTATTAACTCATTAGTCAATAAACTTACAAGTTGGTTGCTTGGTTGAGACGAATAACTCATAATCATTTTATTCGGTAGTTTAATTTACAGAGAAATAATATCTAATATATATATATAAATATGAGTGATAGAGAAGAAGAAATTTTTGTAAAAGAAGTTGAAAAAACCATTACTAAACCAAAAAGAAAACTTACAGAGAAACAATTAGAAAATCTTGCCAAAGGACGTGAAAAAATGAGATTAAAACGTGAGCAATTAAAAGCAAAAGAAGTTGTTAAAGTAAATAAAGAAAGTGATAAAGGGGCAAAAGAACAACAGAAAGACACTAAAAAGAAACATAAAGAAAAACGTAGAACTTTAAAAGAAATTAATAAAGAAAAAGAAGAACAATTATTGGCAAAACTTGAAAAACAAGAAGCAGAGAGTAATGAAAAAAAATCAAATAGAGAAGATTTATTTAATTCCCTTAAATTAAAATGTTTAGAAAAAGCAACTTCTGTAAAAGATTACAATGTAATTAAAGAAGCATTGGACGGTATAGACGAAGACACCTTACATAATGACGATAAATTAAAATCATACGCATTAAAGGTAATGAAACCTTTTATAAAAGATAAAGAAGTAAAAGAAATTGCCGCAAATATAGATACAGAAGTAAAAGAACTATAATTAAATATATTATATAATATTATATTGAAATGGTAAAAAGTAATAAAAAATCAAAAGCAAATGAAGATTTAAACATATACCCTATTAAAATTGACGACGATAAACTTAATAATGGTGGGGACGGTAATAATTACCCTTTAAATAATCCAGTTCATTTACATTTAATTTGTGGCAGAGTAAAAAGTGGTAAATCAGTTTTACTTAATAATATGTATCTGTCTTCACGATTTTTTGGCGACGAATACAAAACTAAAATACTTATTTCAACAACGGCACATAATGACGCCATTAACAAATTTATGTTAGAAGATTTTGATTTTATCTTTACCGATTACACAGACGAACTATTACAAGAAATTATGGATATTATTAAAGAAGACGAAGGGGACGGTAGATTTCTTATTATATTTGACGATATAATTAACAGTGGGCAAGGTTTTAAAAGAAGTGGTAAAACGGATTTATTAACACAGATTATTACAACATATAGACATATTGGTAATGGTGAATTTGAAGGCAAATTAGCAATGGCAATTGCTGTTCAATATTTTAAATACCTTTCACCAATAGCAAGAAATAATTGTAGTGGATATTATATAATGGGGCACTTTCCCGAAAGTGAAGTAAAAAAAATGAGTGAAAGTCTTTCTATTTTTGGTCGGGACGATAAAGGATTTAGACAAATCTATAAACATTCACGACAGAAACCTTACGATTTTTTATATTTATCAATAGAACATATGGAGGCACGCAGAAACCACAATGAATTATTATGGAGTGAAAAAACTGGTTTCACATTTAATAAAGATAAAAATGATAATTTAGAAATGGATACAGAAAATAAATTAGAAGAAGTTGAAGAAAATAATGATTAATAAATTAAAAAAAAAATATCTGTTTAAATTATATACAATGTCTTATTTTGATAGTTTAGCAAGTTGGCAAAATGGAGCAGAGGCAATACAATCACACCAGCAAGCAATTGAACAAGAATATAAAAATTCAAAAGCAAATGATATTGAACAAAAATTTGACCAAGTTGATAAATACTTACAAGAAGGCGGCGGTGGTCTTACGGGACTTGCGGCGGGATTTCACGTAAGCAGAAAGATTTACCAAAAAGTTAAATCCAGTCAAGCAAAAAAAAAGGAATTACAAGATAAAGCAAACAAAGATAAAGAAGGAAGCACAGATAAAGGCAATGAATTGGATAATCAAGGTGATAAAGCACCACAAGAACACAATGGGAAACAAAATGGCACAGAAGGTGAAGAAGGCGGTGGTGTGGAAGAAGATTGGGAAGACGGCGGCGACTTTGGATTTGGTGATAAAGAAAACCCGAACAAACCACCCGAAACTGACACAAATGACGCAGACGACGCACCAACAGAAGCGGCACCCGACAACGCACCCGAAACTACACCCGAACAAGAAGAAGAAGAAGACGCAGACGACGCACCCGCACCCGAAGAAGAAGACACACCAGCACCCGACCGACCACCACCAGCAGAAGCGGCACCCGAAGAACCTTCATTAGGAAATAGTGGAGATTTAGTAGATATGGAAGGGGGTGGGCAAAGAATTGGACAGAGTGCGGGGGATAATGTTGCCGCAAGTGCCGAAGATACTATTAAAAGTGCGGCGGACGGTGGTGCCGACGCAGCAAAAACCGCTTTAAGTGGTTTGAAAGAAAGTGGGCAAGACGCACTTGATAATATTGCCACAAAGGGTGGTGATTTAGTTTCAAATGGATTAACAAAAGTTGCCGAAACTGGGTCAAAAATAGCAGAGGGTGGAACCGATTTACTAACAACGGGATTAGACACCGCAAGCACAGTGCTTGACTTCTTGGGACCCGTTGGCGAAGTAGTGGGAGCGGGTATAATGATTGGTTCATTTTTTCACGATTTATTTGGACACAAAAAGAAAGATAAAGACGAAACAGCAGCACAAAATGCGGGCGGGGATATATCACAAGGCAGCGGAATTTCAACAACAAGTATGGCGGCGGCGTCTGTTAAATCAAATGTAGTTGGCACATTGGTTTAGTCAAATGCTTGTGAAGTTAAATATTTATCAAGTGGTTTTTTCAATAAACACTTTTCACATTTAAATTCTTTATAAGGTCTATCTTTTTCTTTAACATTTAAACAACTTGCTTCGGTTTTACAGAAGGTTGCTTTAAATTTACACTTAAAATTTTGGAACCATTTTCTTAATGCTTTTAACATTATTATATATATATATTAAAATATTTTATTTTGGCGGCAACCAACTCGTAAATCTATTGACTTATGAGTTAATAAACTTACAAGTTGGTTGCTTGGTTGAGAAGAATAATCTAATAATCATTTTATATAAATTGTTTTTTACTAAATTTTAATATATTTAATATATATATACAGAATGAACATTAATCTAATTTCACCACAAACAAATGGAAACAATTATACTATAAGATTTAAGGAAGACGTTATTATACCCGAGAATTCAAGTGTGTATTTAAATTTTGCTTCACTTTCAAGACAGAGTGATATAGAATTATTTGAAGACCAAACCATTACATTTCATTTTGCCGCAAATGAAGTAAGACCAACTAATATACCAACAGCACCTTATTTAAGTAATGCCGTGCCCGTGGCAAATCCACAAATTACTATAACAGCGGGGACGTATTCATACCAAAGTTTATATAAACAAATGACTAATAAAATTCAAGCAATGATTGACGACGCAGCAAATACGGGTAATTTAGAATTTTATAGAGCAATCAAATTACAAGATATAGACCAAAACAATTCGCAAATTATTAGTGGTGAAATTGACGTGTCATTAGGAATTATAAGAAATAAAGTTGGAGCAAGCACATTTGCTTTACACCCAACCCACAAAAGAAACGCAGACCAAACAGACGTTGGTGGAGAAGAAACCGTTTATAGAAATACTCAACCACAATATACAGACCCAAATGGACAAGTTAGTTATGATAATTATGCCTTATCTTCAAAAAAATATTGGCACGTTGGTTATAATGATAATACACCAATAAATCAATTGAATATTATTACTTTTGAAACCACACAGACTATTGAAGAATTATTACTTGCCAGTGGTTCAGTTGCCATTGGTTTATATTCACAGAATGTGGCAAGTGGTCTTCAAGGTTCTAATGGTAATTATCCAAAAGATAGTGTTAATAGAACGGGTGGCAATGCGGCAACGAGTATTGGTGGCGGCGGGGCAGCAAATCCACAGACATTACCAAATACCACTTCAAGACAACATATGGTAGGTCATATTATATGCGAGATTGACGGTAGGTCAGCAAATCCTTACCTTTGGATTGGTTTTGCCCAATCGGGTCAAAGTTATGATACAAGTGCCTTACAGAATTTTAGAAGTTGTAATGAAAAAATAACACATTTGACAAAGGCAGCAAATATACCATTAAAAGGGATTTATGGTAGCGATTATGGCAACGGTGAATTTACATTTAAGGGAGGGATACAGACATATTATGAAATGGAGGATTTAGAAAATAAAAGATTATATTGGAGAATTATTAATTTTGATTTTGTTAATGACCCAAGCAAATCTATTGAAGAGAATTTAGGTTGTGTTATGTATGACAGTAGAACGGCAGCGACCAAATCCACATTCTTTCCCGATAGTTTCTTTTTAAGTCCAACTAATGATTTACAGAGCACTAACATTGATTATTTAGCGGGCAAATTTTCTATAACACCCGACCCACCCACTTTATATACGGGTGCCAGTGGTATATTAAATACAGCGGGTGTGCCCACATATGGTGCCCACAATACGGCAGATAAAACTGACGGAGATTATGAAAGGATTATACCAGCGAGAATGGCAAGAAAGAACGCAGACGGGGTTTATCAAGAAACAACAAATACTGTTTCTAATTTAAAACTTAATTTCACTATTGCGGCGGGCACATTAGTTATAGGTTCTGTATTAAAACCAGCGGGGGGGGCGGGACTTGCCGTTAATTCTTTTAAAATTAGAATTGGAGATTTAATACAAATACCAAATAATCAAGGAATTGGTGGCACAGAGAATACTTGGATTGAAGTTAAATCACAAGAAGGAGATATAAGACCAAATAAATATAATTCGCAAACACCTTTTAATGTAATTTGTGCCGCAAGTTTAGAGAATGGTGGTTTTAGTTCAATTGATTATCCAAGTTATACAGAAGATAATGCCAAACCACAAACCCATATTCAATCATATAATATGACGGCAACGGAAGAATTATCACGTTATTTAGAATTAGTTAATACAGACGACCCAATAGAAGAAAGGAACCACTTATACCCAAATACGGGGGACGCAATGAACCCAAATATTGTTCATTTAGAAAGTATGAATATTGATTGGAGAAATGAAAGTTATAGTATTTATATTAACGGATTACCAATAAAGAATTTTAAAAATAATGATAAAACAAGAAATGGTGGATTTGGAAAAGCAATTTTAGCAAATATCCCAGTGCCATTTAGTGATAGTCAAAGTTATAGCACACAGACAAAACAAATGATTACTTCAACATATAAACCAAATTACCAAATTGTTAATAATTTATATAATAAAGCAATTTCAACAAATCATTTTGAAGTGGAAATTAAAAAATTAACAACAGACTTACCAGCAAAAGAAATTAAGAAATCCGTGGTAAATTTTACTATTATGCCGCCCGCAGATTATACGGGAAATCTCAACAGTATTAAAGGTGTATATAATATATAGGCACATTTTGCCATTGCGGCAACCAACTCGCAAATCTATTGACTTATGAGTTAATAAGATTACAAGTTGGTTGCTTCTTTTATTTTTTATTATTTTAATGTTATTATATTGTATATAATAATGTATAAAAAACTTAAACAAAAACCAAAACCCGCAGCGGGAAGGCAATTAAAATTACCAATTTCAACTAAACAAGAAGTAAAGAATGAATGTATGGCAACAATAAATACAGAAGAAAGTAAGAAATGTATAAAGAAACAAAAAAAGATTAATATAGAGAATATTTTTAATAAAAAAAAATAAGTTAATTATTTTAGATTAATATTTAATAAAAAAATATATATTGATATTATATACAATGACTTCACTAAATGATTTAACTGATTATGACACGCCATTACAACCAAATTCAATTGACATAAGAACAGAGTATTTAGAACCAATTTCAAAATCCACTTACAAATATACTTTTAGATTAGACCAAAGTGGATATTTAGATACTAATTCAATGCTGTGTTTTAAATTCTTGGCAACGGGGGCGGCACTGGACAATAAATGCCGAACTAATATTTGGAATGGTGCTCTTGGTGGAATTAAACGGGTTATATTTCAAGTTGGTGATAATATTATTAATGACGTTCAAGACGTTTATAAGTATGCCACTTTAAAAAATATGAATATGCCACCTTCAATGCGAAATGGATTTTTAGGACATTATTTAGGTAATCAACTTCATTTAGAAACTCAAAAGACAAGCGACCAAGCACCAATTGATAATCAGTTGGATTATAATGTATGTAATAGTTCTACTGTTGGTGCCATTAATGTTAATCACGGAATGAGTGGAATTAGTATGGGAACCAATGACGGAAACCCCGACGCAAACATTAATTCTTGTGCCATTAGCACAAACGCCGACAACAACCACCAATGGGGAATTACTCTTGGAACATTATTACCCGCACTTAAAGGACAGAAAATACCATTATTTGTTTTTGATAAACAGAGAATTTTACTTACATTTGAATTTAATACAAGTGATATTTACTGTAATAATATTAGCGACGCAAACGTTGCTTATGCTGCCAAAAATGGTGTTGCGGGAAAAACTGACGTTATACCAACCGAAGTTAAATTGGTTGTAGATTATTTAGTTATGCCGAGCGACGTTCAAAACCAAGTTTTAGAACAAACACGTAAGCAAGGTGGATACAGATTAGAATTTTATGACGTTGTTAATGTAGAAAAGAATATTCAACAAGCAGTAAATGGACAAGAACAAGTTGTGGAACACAGAATAGGGCAAAACAATAGAGAAGTTCATAATATTCTTATGTGGAAGGAAGTTGCTGGTAGTTCTATGAATGCCGCAACCGCAAATCAACAAGGGACTTTGGCGGCAAGTCAAAGGGGTCAAGCACTAATGTGTGGTCAAGGACAGAAATGCCAAGGATACAGTAAAGAAGAATTTAATTGTAATATTGACGGAAGGGACGAATTTGACCATATGGTTTATTCACCATTAAGTCAATATAATGAATTGAATAATGTATTAACAAGTGATTTACAAGTATGCCGAAGTATGTATGATTGTAGTGATAATACCGCACAGAGTTCTTTATCAACATTAGAAAGTGGATTGTTAGGAGTTATGAAACCATTAGGACTTTCATTAAGGAACGGAGAACCCGTGGTAGTTGGTGGTGGCAGACAGATTGGAAATTACCCCATTGTATGGAAATGGCGGCGGCAAGGGCACAGTGCCCCAGTGTCAAATTGCCCAAGGGACGACCATTCAATTAAATGTAATTACTTTATTGAAGTTTCACGTGTGGCAAATATTTTAAATACGGGTAATGGTATGTCTGTTGTTGTTTCTTACTAAATTA
>TARA_R110002153_G_scaffold5754_3_pt1 | contig 25718 bp, 28 predicted proteins | sample TARA_R110002153 | Tara Oceans TARA_R110002153 (sample SAMEA4398193) | marine metagenome | biome: Polar Biome; feature: [SRF] surface water layer (ENVO:00010504); material: water (ENVO:00002006), including particulate matter (ENVO:01000060) such as... | depth 5 m | reverse complement strand
AATGTTTTTATCCTACTGGCTGATAATGCTGATTCGTGTTTACTCATCGATTAATTTTAGGTTTTTAATTAAAGTTTTAGATATTTTTTTATTCCTGTAAAGCTTACGCGCCACTTTAATAATCTTAGGGACTTGATCTAACTGTTTGATTAATGATAACTTTTCTCTCCATTTATTAAAGTCAAGTTCGTTCATGTCCCCAAAGTCATTCTTGTCTGGCAGGCAAATTTTAACATTATCAACATCAAAATAATTTAATAATTTTAAATAGTTTTTTACTGAGGAGTCCATTCCCCTGTTGTCAGCTTTGTCGAAGTCATTATTAAAAGATATATAGACAGTCTCAAAACCAAAACTTAAAATAGAGCATAGTAGTTTAGAGGAAATATCTAAACCAAAAGAAACAAGAACGTTATTGAAGCCGTTTTCCATCAAGCTTAAGCAGTCTCCTATGCTTTCGACGATAATTACGGATTTTTTATCAACGCTATCGAAAAAATTTCCTCCATCAACAGGCACGAAGGCAGGATATACCCAAGTATTTTTCTTGCCCATATGTTTCCATTTAGGCTTGCCATCTTTGCCTGACATATCTCTACCAGAGAAACCGTGAATCTGGCCGTATTCATTAAAAATTGGAAACACAAATCTTTGATACATTTGCCCCTTGGTAGCTAACCCACCTTTAAGCATTTTTAAAATTTTGTCAGAGATGCCTCGATTGTTATAGAATTTATAATGAGGTAATAACTTAGAAAGAGAAGAGTCTGGGTACACCCTCTCCATTTCAAGCTTCTGCCCTTGGCTTTTAGATCTTTCTGATAAAAATAAACTCTCTTCTTTATTTAAATATTTAGATAACTGCTTGGGGTCGTTTGTATTTAAGGTTAATATTAATAATTTCTTGAAAGGCATGAAGTTAGTGTCCTTAACATAGTCTTTCCATGCCCCTGTGTCTTTATATATTTGCAGCGCGGTTTGGTTGTCTCCATTGCGATATACAGCAGACGACTGCCAGTAGTTCCCTTTATCGCTTAACTTATAACCCAAGTCTTCTAGGATAGATTTTATTTTTAGAGAGTCCATTAAATGTCAGGTAATTCGTCGTTTGATAGGGATAGGCTTACGTTTGCTCTTGCTCTACGTGTGTCAACAAGGTCTTGGAGATCTCCAACTTCGGTTATGTTAAAGTTATTAAAATCTAAATAGACACAATTCTTGGAAAGGGTTGTGTCGTCATCCATTCTAACTGGCTGCAATGCCCTCATATACTCTTCACCTAAATGCCTATGTTTAAAGCATGTCAATTTGTGTGTGCCAAAGTCTGGAGAGTCTAGCATTTCTTCGTGAGATTTTTGGCGAAGACTAAAAAGATGAGAGCTGAATTGTGTAATTCTATCCGACAAAGAAACTATGCTTTCGTCTTCTACTATATTTTCAGGCCTTCTGTTATTTGTTATCCCCGCCCTATTACTTTGAACACTTGTCATCATAGCGACCATCGGCTGACCGTCAAATAAAATATCTTTCTGAACAAGTCTTTTGAATTTATCAACCATCTCACCAACTACCTGCCACTCATTTTTATTCTTTAAGTTTTCTGAAGTAGTTTTAATATAATCGTAATTAAAGATCATTGAATTGCCTCGACCAACTTTGCTATAATAAAAACGCTTAACTAAATTAATCATTTTATCAACGCTTAGACCCGCAACATTATAGTAATGTAAGTTTAAATTCTTAATTTTAGGCCAAACAGCCCTAACTTTACTCACAACATCATTACCGGCACTTCTCCACTTTCCTGTTTCAATTAAATGTAAGGGAACCCCAGATAAGGAGGAGCATAGCCTGCCCTGCAACTCCTCTCTACTCATCTCCCCATTATCAAAATGCAACAAGGGTACACCTCCATTAGCTTTAGAAGCTTTTAAGCAGAAATCAATACAAAACTGAGTCTTACCTACTCCAGACCTAGCGGTTATAGTTGTAATATTACCTGGCCTTAACAAGGATCCGTATAGTTGATGCAGCCTTTTGTGAGGCCCAGATAAACCATACTCTTTAACTGGATTGTTACCCCTCTCTTCAACCAAATCTTCCATGCTGTCGAATAAATTTTCTGGATGCTCCGATGCATTATCGTAAACATTCATTGTCTCATTATAGATTTTATCAGCTGACTCTATTAACTCAGAGAAGGGTTCTTCGGGAGATGCTGACTGCATCCTTTTCATTACTTTTTTAGCTGTGTTTGAAATTTCCCTCCTCGCACTTAAAGTCTTTAGATCTTTGGCTACGCTTATAATACTAGACTGATTGGTTTTTCTTAGAGATAAAGCTTGTATGTAGTCGGCTATATTAATATTATCCTCGAACGATATGCCTAAAGACGAAGCCCTTTCGGCTAGCATTACATAATCGATTTCAGAGCCGGACTCTATAGCACTCTTTAAAATGCAAAAAATAGTTCTATTTACTTGAGAATTTTCGTTAAAAAAATCACCCTCAGAAACAAAAGAACCTATCTCTATGAAAGCATCGGGGTGATTAATTAATCCTGCTAATAATTGTTTTTCAAGTTCAAAGGAGTGCATCATATGGAAAACATGATAACATTAACCTTTTAAAAAGTCAAGGATTATCTTTGTCGTTGATATCAAAAGGCATATCAACTTCTTCAATTTGTATTAAATACTTTTCTAAAGCTTTGCGTATACCCATGTCTACAATTTGACTACCAGCCTTGCTCAGGATCATCGGGGAGCCGTCTTGATCGGCATAAGCTAGCACAAAACCTTTTGAGGTTTCTTGAGTGCTTCCAGTAAATTCATACAGTTTTTGAATTATGCTTGGAGGCATTTGAAAAGTTGGTAAATTGTCAGGATCAATATCTTCCATTTGTATATATTACACGACTCATAGAAAAACGTCTAGTTTTTTAAAGAAAGATTTTGATAGTTTATCTTTTTCGTATATCTCAACTAATTGAATATCGTTAAGCTGACAAAAGTCATGCTTCTGGTGGTCTCTTTTGAGTTGGGCTAAGTAATTATTTTTATAGCCCCCGTGAAAAAAAGGTACATATTTTGTATGTTGACCTCCTTGCACTTCTATGGCTATTTTTTCATTGGCATTATAAAAATCAAATGTCATGCGAGTACCAGCAATAGGAAACTCCTCAAAGACTACATGCCGATTCCAGTACTGCTCTAAAAAAGTTTTAACTGATTTCTGGAATTTGCTTCTGCTTTTAGCATCCCAATCAATGATGTATTTTTGAGCACCTACAACTTTACGGGTGGCTCCTGTTAAAGTTTTAAACCTCAACCCTCTATTCTCTCTTCTGGCTTGTAATGCTTAAATCTATCATGAGTGACGGCAGAGGCTAGAAGCACAGCTGGATTTATGTTACCCTTGTTGCTCTCTTGAAATATGTGAGACATCCAAGTTTGTTCGTAAGGGTGAGCCCACTTAGTATCAATAAACATTTTTTTATTACCCTGCCTACTTGTAATATGAGGCCAGTTGGCATAATATATCTCTCCACTTAAGTATGAAAGTCCATCGTGTACTTCTATTGATTTAAGTTTGGTTCTTGGGCAGTTTGCATCAAAGCCTGTTGTAGGTAGCTGGCTGTAGTTGGGCCAAACTTCGTCCCTGACACTCTGAGGAACATTGTACCAGCTCACTTGAATGTTATTATCCATGTAGACCTCTGTATAAGAAAGCTTAAGAAAATCAAACTTTTCTTTCAGCATGATTTGATGTATCTTTTTATATAAGTTAGGGATGTATTTTTGGAAGCCATTTCTACACACGCCCTCTTCTGGGTCAGAAATAGTCATATCGTCCTCAAAGAATAAATAAAAATCAGAATCGCCAGCATCAAAATGCTCTGCAGCAAACTGGCGACCGCCGCAAATTCCGGTATTCTTGTTCATTACAATGTGCTCAAAACCATAAGCTTCGCAAATAGCTTTATTACCTTCTCGAGCTTCTTGGTTTGTCGAGTTGTCTATGATTACTTTTTGGCATGGATGAGTCAAGAAATCTTCGTGCTTTTCAAGAGATTTAATTGTAGCTTCAAGTTGGTCTGGGAAGTTAAATGTAAGAAAATATAAGTTAGTCTTAACTTTTGAAATATCAAGAACTACAGGCATAAACTTAGGCTTTAGAGAAGTATGTTTTTCTAGACTCATTGAATCGCTCTCTATAGCTTGTAGGAATTTAACTACAAGACCATTACTATCAAGGGAGTATCTCTTGTAATTTTCTGGAGAAAGTTTAGCCATGATTGCAAACACGCTCTCTTCGGTTCCAGCTAAACCTTCGTTGATTGACCTTTCTAGTAAGCTATAGTATTCAGCATTAGCCTCACTAAGGAAATCTTTATGCCCACCAAATAGCCCGCCCCTGCATACATAATCAACTTTAGTACCAGCATATCTATTAATAGAATTAGAGTCGAAGCCGTGAATTTCTTTATCAGCTTCGTATGGGTAAGACAAAAAGAGAAATGGATCTATCGCATTAACTATGCCATCTAGGATTTTTTCGTCATAAAAATAGTTTTCGTAAACAGTTTGACTGATCCCTGCATCTAGCCAAACAAAGTAATCAGTATTAAACGGATTCCATATCTTAGAGTCGTGCAAGAAGAACATCTTGGACATGACGATGGGGTTGTAGTATTCATTTTTGCATTGTGGACTTTCTGGCAACCAGCCCGCTTGATTTTGCCATGTTGGGTTGTTGCGAATAGATTGCCACTTATCCCAGAAGGGGGAAAACATTCCGTTTTTAATGTCTTCAAGCTCATAAATCCGAACAAATGTATTTTCTTTTGATCTACGCTCCCAAACAAATGACTCTAATGACCTTGGTACCCAGAGCACCATATTGCATGGAATCTTTAAAAATTTATCAAAGTGTTCTTCATATCTAGACCAATCGCGTCCAACACGATTAATGTCCCAAAGACCGCTAACTATTGTTAAGTTGTTATTCATTATTATTTAATTCTGCACACCCAGACAGCCTTTTCAAAAACTTCTTTCATGTAAGGTTTTAAGTTATACTTTTGAACAGATGGTAGAATATCTGCCTCAGAAATTTCATGCCAATTCCAGTATTTGTTTTTAATACTGGATTCAAACGTCGAATTATCAAACGCATAATCATGAGCTAATATAATGTCTCCACTTTTTAAGAACTCTGATAGAATATTGAACTCAGCAATCTTATTTCCGCCGTCACATAAAACAATAGTCGACCCCGCTGACTGAATGAAATCTTTCACTTCATGATTAGCTAAACCTTTATATCCATCCAAAAATATATTTTCAATTCGGACATCGATACCATCAGATTTCATTTTTTTGTACTCATGTCTGCCTAACCTATCATAGGTTCTAATTTGTGTATCAAGACCGAGGTTTTTACACATTGCATTGATATAGCTAGTTAACCCCCCTAGCGCGGTGCCTATTTCAAGTATTCTATTGGGTTTTTTGTTTTTTAACAACTCAAAAAAAGCTTCAAAGCAATAAGGGTTCTGTTGGCATGTCATCCCTTCGTAAGCTGAGAGGCTATCGTTTTTTTCTAAGTTTGTTTTTTTGGTTATGTTTTTATCGATATACATTGATTGTGATAGTTAGTATTTAATTAATTCGTCGAGCTTTATTAAAAAGTGTGTGTGTGATACAGGCTTGATGTCGACATCACTGGTAGTCTAGCCTTCCCTAATAACAATAAATTTCATAAAAACTACATCCAGAAACGTTCTACATCAGGACTATGTTTGCAATCAAAGAGGCCGCCGAAATCCTCTACAGCACCTTTTATATTAAGAGTATTATATATAGGAGCTAATATATATTCGTTGTTAATTGCATAAGAGCCCCAAAATAAATTTTGAGAATTATTTTTATATATATGCAGCATGGTTTGATCCCATATTTCGAAAAACTTAGCCATAATATCAAGTTCGGAGAAGCAAAAAAGCTTGCCCGCAGCATCATAAATTCTAACTTCATCGTCAACAGATAAATCGTATTTAGAATTTAAAAAATCTACAATGAAGTGCATGTTATTTTCTTGGATTTTTTGATCCCATCTGCTGACACAATTATATATTATGTTGTTTTTCTCTTTAATTTGTAAATATCTATCGATGATTAAGTCGGTATCTGTACCAAGTAATGCAACATTTTTAATATTATTTTGATGCGCGAGTAATAAATGAAACCTGTTAGTAGAAAAAGGGAATCTATACTCTTGTTTTAAGAATTTTTCAGCATAATCTTCCTTGCTTGAACTTTCTAAAAAGTATTCGTATTCCTCAACATGTGGGAATTGAGGATAAAATTCTTTTAAATTTTTGACAATTAAATTTTTTCTATTAATATCTGAAAAATAATCAACATCTTCAGTAATGACAAAAAAATAAATATCTGGATTGTCTTTATGTAGATTTATTAGTTTATCTCTAGCAGTTTTTCTGTATGTTGGGCCACAACATGTGTAGCATATAGCTATTTTATCCATAATTTTTTACTCCATAAATTACACCTAGGTTATCTGGGGTTGCTCGAAAATTAGCCACTGTGTGGATGGTGAATCCCCACTCATTTGGAATTTTATGAAGAAACGCTTGTTTCAGTTCTAATGTATGAAATTCAATAGCAATATCAGTAATGTTATTTAAGTCTTCCTTTGTAAGATCAAGCAATACAACCTCTCCTCCCTCGATGTCAGACTTCAGGAAAGTTATATCATATTGAGAAATTAAATTTTTAACTTGAGATGCGCTGTTTATGTTAACACAATTAAATACATATTTAGAATCATTAATGTAGTGACTATTATATGTGTTTATGCAATTTTCATTCGAATCAATTCCTATAACGAGGTTAGCTGTTTTGCCGAAAAACAGCGGTGATGTTTCATTTAAATCTTCCGTATACCAAATTCCGCAACCTATATCTAGAACATTTTTCCCTTCAGAATTTACAAAGCCCCAGTGGTCAGAAGAATTTTCTGATGTGATTTCATAATATTTCATCTTATGAGTGATTGTGGTGGATCTAGACCTAAACGCCCCTCTAAGAATATAGAACTATCATAATAATACTTCCACTTGTGTATTCGTTTTTCAGTATTGTTAAGGGAATGTTTTTTTAGTTTATTCATAAATTTAAATGTGATATAATTTTTTTTAAACGATTTTCCTTGGTGCAGTTTTCTTCATAGTAAGTTCTAGCAGATAAACTAACATGATCAAGTAATTCTTGGTCATTTTTTACTTCATTATATCTGTCTTGATACCTTATTATATAATCTTTACCTCCAGCTTGATCTTTTTTAGAATCTTTCGGAAGGCCTTCTCGAGAAATAGAAATGTAATGATGATTTGGTATTAAGTGTGGATTATATTGATTAAGAAACTCAAACCGCATAAGAGGTAAACCTATTGCCATGTACTCTATGTCTCTATGGCATATTTCAGAACATCCAGATATAGATAAACCTAATTTATATGTAATCGCTCTTTTTAAATATTTGTCAAGTGCTTCACCTGAAAATCTAGCATTAGTCAAACCTAACCTCTCTAACTCAAACTCATCCCCTCTTCCAGTGGTGCAGCGAAAGAAAGCTTGGTCAATCATATTATCAAATTTAATGTTTTTTCTGATGTTATATATTTCACCATAATCCATAAATGGAGAGTATGTTAAAAAGTTTGTATTAGTTAAATTATATTTATATTTTTTTTTGTATTTTTCCAAATCAAGAATTCCCCACTCCCTTAAATGTGCTAGAACTAGTATGTCATTTTTTGAATTTCTGTTTTCAAAAACCTGCAGCAGTCCATTATTGTACTCTCCATAAGAAATTGCTTTTAGGGTGTCGGAGCTTTCGTCATAAATGACAACTTCACAATCTCCTATGGAGTGGCCTAAACTTTCAATAAGCTTAGTACCACCTTCTTGAGTATAGATTTCAGCACTAAATTCTTTTTTTAAAAACAAAATTAAATCTTCTAAAAGAGTATGAAGTGTCCATTTGGGATGTTTGTTTGTTACTGAAAAAGCTTTCATCGTATTTGCCTTTCTACCCTTTCGGACCAGCCACGCTTGGCACTATTGCCCCAGTAGACAACCCTATCAGGCTTCCTTTCCGTTAAAAACATTTCTTCGTAATGTATTGGTTTTGAATTTTTTATAAATTGATTAAGCTGTTCTCCTTCAATTGATTTAGAGAATATACCTTCCCCGTTTTTGTCGTCAAATGCAACCAGAATTGATTGATAATCATCCTTAGGCATTTCATGACGCTCGAGATTAACTAGGTGATAAAAAGAAAACATGAAACTATCTTCCCATTCTTTTTCGTTTTTATATGGATAGGGATTTGGGGCAAAGTTATTATCTTTAGTGTATTTTTGAAAAGATTTTTTCTTAAAATGTATGCCTGCATATTTTTCGTAGTCACGCAGGCTTCTTTTATTTCCTAATCCATATTCACCTAAGTCTATTCCATTATCCTCTACTCCGATGAGCTGTCTAATTCTAGCCCTTGCAGAATCATTACCCTTCCACCACATATCTTCTCCACGTTTGCTTTGATCATCCCATACTAGTTTGCCCGCTCTTTCTTCCCTCATTGTTGCGTGCCAAATTATTACTTGGTGTGGGTGAAATAAATCATATCCATGAGTAAAGCTGCGAACACTTAAGTTTAACTCTTCGCCCGCAAAGAAAATGTCCCTATCGTGCTTGACATCTTTAGCCCATTGGTTAGTTCCGAATGCAAAGTGCCCACTTAAAAATCTAGCGGGATAAGGTTTTTTTAAATCTTTCCAACCCTTAACTCCAGTAGGGCGGATAAAGATAGTGTTGTGAGGGTAAAAGCATGCCGCCTCTGAAAGCCAAGGCTCTTGAACCCTTTCTTCGGGGTCATTGAATGGATTATAGTATGGCAGGTATCCTCCTATAATTGGATTGTAGCCTTCGCTTGTTAAGTCTTCATGCCATCCAATCAGCGTGCTGTCCCAGTTCTTGTTAAACCTATGGTGCGAGTCCAATTGACAGACGAAGTCTTCATCAGTTAGAAGCTCTTCGTTGATGATTGCCCTAGCCGTAGCCAACCCTTTAGCTTCCTTGTAAGGCATGTCATGAATCTTAAATCTATTATCCTTTCTATATTTATCTAAATTATCAAAGCCGTCTTCTTCGCAGAACTGTCTGCATATACCAAAGTGTATTCTCTCTGGGAATTCAGCATTTTCCAGAGCACTCTTGATGGTAGGAACTAGTTCTGGCTCTCTGTAAGCTGGAAGATGCACCAAGATAGTCTTCATCTATACGGGTACGGAGCCTTCTATTATAGGCATCCAGTCTTTAGATTTAGAATGAGGCCAGATTAACCAAGACCTAGGAAGCTCTGAGGTTTCAAAGCTCCTCCACACCCTAACAAAGTTGTCGCTAGGGTTGTCTTTGAGTAGGCGATTAACTTCATCCTCCTCCGCATCAAGCCTTGCCATTTCTTTCCCATCTTTATCTTTAAAAGCTATAACCCAAACATCATAATCATCCTCAGTAAATGATGGCTTATGCACATCTATACAGTATTTAAACTCAGACACAAAACTTTTTTCATACTCTGCCTTATTGGAGAATGGGACAGGTGGAGGCTTTCTCTCAATTGTGCATTGTTGAATGTTTCTGTCTTTAAATCTTATTCCAGAATATCTTTCATAATCAAGTAGTGAACGCTCTTTACCTAGGCCATATTTTTTAATATGTTGACGCCTCAAGCCGTCCATGCCAAATAGCTTCCTGTACCTCAGAAAGCTTTTGTTGTTTAGTTCGTTCCACTTGCTGTGATCGTCCCAATGTCTAGCTCTCCCCTCTCTTGTATAATGATGCCAGACCCAAGGTCTGTGAAGATGAAATAAATCATAACCAAAAGTATAAGCCCGAACGCTTAGGGAGCTTTCTTCGCCATGAAAATAAAGCTCGGGATCATATGGAACCTCCTTGCAGAAAGAACCACTAGTGAATATAAAATGACCACTAATAAATCTAGCTTTTTCAGGTTTTGAATTTTTCCAATTCTGTATGGTTTCTGGGAATATAAAAATAGGACCTTCCGGCATGAATCTATCTATATAGGTGCGCCATACGTCGTTCTCCCTAGCTTCAGTTTTAACATCTGGATTATATGGAGGTAGATAGGAGGACAATAGAGGTTTCGAGCTGCCTTCTTTTTCTAGGTCTTTTAGTGTGCCTTTAAGTTTTGAATCCCAGTCTTGAACGAACCTATGGTGGGAGTCTAGTTGAAAATAATATTCTTCACCGTCATAGAGTTTTTGAATTTCATGCCTAGCCCTACAGACACCCAAGCTTTTCTCGTGTGGTGTGTTGATTATTTTGAAATTTTTCCTACCACTAAATTTACTCAAGTCGTCAAATCCGTCAGACTCATCGAACTCTCTAGATATTCCGAATACTAAATTTCTGGGATTTTTTGCATTTTTTATGCAATTTTCTATTGTAGGAACTAGTTCGGCATCTCTATAACTAGCTATTGATATAAATATTTTATTCTTTTTCACTATCAAAAATCTTATTAATAGTATTATAAAAATAGTCTTTTAAAATTCCATCAGATTCTAATAGGTTTAATAATTTTTGATCTCCTTGAACTTTTTCTGGACATTCAATTTTAGTGGACTTTAATTCTGTAAGTATGTCTTCTGCAAAAGATATCCACGCACCTTTCTTTTCTATGAAGCCCCATAGGTATAGCATGTCTATTAATTCTTTTTCAAGCCATATGGAATTACCGTCCACCCTGCCGTACTTGATTGGATACCTAACCTGAGCTCCAGTCTTTTCGTTAACACTCTTTCTGAACCTAATTTTACAATAGTGACCTATCGGATCACCCTTGTCGTCAATGCGGGTCGCCGATGGGTTTTCCCACATGATGTCATTAGTATACCTCTCCTCAAACTCGAGAATGAAGTTGGCATAATGCTTGATTGCATTTCCTCCTGCCTGCTTAGCTTTAGGGCCACCTCTTGATGCATAAGGGTTAGCTGAAACCTCAACTCTAACTTGCGAAGTTAAGAGCATCATGTGTCCCATTTTGGTAATTGGAAGAACCATTTTTTTTAGGAACACTGAAGTTACCAGAGCTCCACCTGCAACCTGTTCGCTTTCAGAGAAAGGCTTATCTACATCATTCATCCTACATAAAGCATCAACGCTATCAACAATAAACATATACTTCTTACCGTCTTCATTGTTGAAAACTAAATCTCTGATAAGTTCAAATACTTTTTCGAAAATATTACAATCTAATACGAAAAACTTTTCTGGATCAATATCTACACCTGCACGCTTTAACATTTCCTTACTAAGCCTACCTTCAGCTTTAATAACTACGACCATCCCATTTTTGCCAAAGTGTTTTTGGAAATTTCTAGCAAAGCTTAAGGCGCAACTAGTCTTACCTCCTTCATTTACTCCTGTAAACCTGTGAGCTCCAGAGGGCAAGCCTCCACCAAGAGCTAAATCTAGGTTAAGACTGCCGCTAGAAATCTTATATTCTTCTTCGTTGAAATTATTAAAATGATATTTTTTATTATCTTTATCATCTAGAAATTTATTTATTTGCTCTAATGTCTTACTCATGATAGGAATCCTCTTATAGTTTTTGGTTTTCGATTTACTATTCTATCAGAACCGATCTTTTTTGTCAACTCTATTTTTGGCTGCTCAGGTATTTTGTAGAAAAACTCTTTGTACTTTGTTTCTAGTAGAGATAATCCGTAACCTGTAGTAAAAGCCATTAATGAGTCCCAATCAGTGTTGAAGTGAATCTTTTGCCAAAACTCTTTGTTTGGAAATTTCTCCATCAATTTATTGAGCATTTTATATTCCCGAGCCCAGAAGGGACCTTTTATTTTTTTAGGTGGAGCTATTAATCTAAGTAGTATTTCTTTTTTATTTAATTCAGACACTAACAAAGTGTATCAGAATAAGAATCTAAAGTCAATGAAATAAGTTTGACTCAAGCATTCATTAAAGCTCTCCAGCCGCATTCATGGTCTTCATTTTTATCTGCGGTTATGTAGTCTCCACCGCAAAAGCATTCATAGGCAGCGTCAACTTTAACTGAGTTGGGATTCTCGCAACCCATACCCCTACTAGTCTTGCGCCAATGCCGTGTAATTGGACTGCTTGAGCCATCCTTGCAACTCTGTAGGCATTCATCGTAGGCTTCAGAGTTTTTTAAATAATCATAACAATTTGATGCGGGGGCTTGAGTAGTCTGCCAGTCTTGATTAAAAGTAACATACATCCCTTGACCTAAGCCATAATCGCCAGGGTCTTGGCAGTAGGTATAGTAACAGCTTATATTTGGATCGTAGTCTGAACTCTCACAAAGTCGATAATCCGAATCAACACTTGCAAAAAGACCAACGTAACCGTCGGGAATCTCTGGGTAGCTATCTGATGGATCGAATGGATTTAAGCGACCAAACCAAATATATTTGTAAGAATTATCACCTCTAGCTTGTGCTGTATATGGAAAGTTAGATCGATTCGCAAAACTATCATTAATTAAACCCGCAAGTTCTTCAGCTATATCTGGTTGAGAGTAACATTCAGGATACTCTGTTTGAAAATCAGATATGTCTAAAGGGCCCACATCAACTACATTAAAAGACGGATCATTATACATAATTTCAAGTCCGCCGTCTATGGGATCAGTATCTACCGCTAACACTAAATTCTCATAAGAAATATTAAAATCAATTGAATAACCTATAGGGTCTGATGTGCAGTCTTCAGTGCAAAGGCTGGTCATGTGCGCTCGACAATCACTCAGCCTTTTCTGCTCAGCTAATTCATGATTTCTAGCTCTATCTTCACATGTTTCACAGGCTCGATTACTCGGTAATCCATGAGTATTATCCTTGCAGGGATAGTCTGCATTTTCTAGGTAAGTGTCAACCTCAAAGAACTTATCCCATTGTGGAAATTTTATGCCCCCACCTATAGAGTGGATTGAGAATCCGTCAACAACCCCATTATCATCTACGGCTTGGTAATTTGAGCCACCAATTGAAATTTCCCCTCCTTCACTGTGTACAATGTCAACTAAATTATTTTTATGACCTATAGTTTCATTCGGAATAATCAAATCTTCTTTGTATATTGATTTAAAATCAACACCGTCAACTCCCGCTGTAATATCTATGTTTTCATTATGTACTACTAAATTTGGAATAGCAAGAGAGCCGTTAGCTGGGTTGTGGTGAAATAAACTAGGACTTTTAAATCCTTCTGGGTGCTTGCTGTCTTTAGAAAGAATAACATTACAAACTGCTTTGCCCGCCAGTGCTGGAAGTTTGTCAATTGTAATGATTTCGTTCAGGCCGCGAACTAAAAAGTGTTTTTCAGCTTCGCCAGCATATTCCCTTAAATTTGAAAAACATTCGCGCATTTTATTTTTTTTCTATAAGACTAGTGAACTGAGAAGTTGAATAACCGGGGCTTGTTGCATTGTTAATGATATCAATAACGCAGTTAGTTGAGGAATGAAAGACTTCCTTGGTGGGAGTGGAACTTTGATCTTTCCTTTTAAAGTTGGAGTGGCATGCATGAATATTTAATTCCACCTTACTACTAGGAGGATGTATTATTACTTTTGAATCAGTAATCTCTATAGCTAGACCTTTATCAGAATGAGTTTTAATTGTTCCAGCTTCAATTTGAACTATGTTCGGAAAGTCAACATCATTAATTATGTCTTGAGTTGAGATGTCTTTAACTAAAATCTTCGCATCGCAAGCAGGCCATATAAGTACACCAGTAGGCTCCCAGTTTGAGGCTGTTGGACCTATTGTTAGAAATGTTTCATCATTATTAATTGCAGTAACATTCCAGTCTTGACCATGGCATTCTGTTTTTTGAATATCGGTCAGGTCGGTATCAGGAATAGGATAAGATCCAACATGCGGAAAAGTTGCGTTTGGCCCAATGCTTCCATGCTTAGACATAAAAGCTCCAGTGAAAACACAATCCGTGTCGTAACTAGATAGAATCAAAGCTTTAGGATCTGCCTCGTTGTAACCTGGGAAGAAAAATTCAGCCCCATTCATTTCGGAAGTCTTGATGGATTCACCATTCAACATGTCTTTAGCACTAGTGAATGCGGAACCTTCTGAATGAGGACTGTATCTCGAGAAGGGCTCGTAGTCTGGATCTAGGAATGGTAGTAGGTCCGTCATATTAGCATGAAGTTTGGTTTTCTTGGAATGTTTTTGATATGACTTCAAGGGTTTTTGCGCCAACTAAATTCCAATCTGAACTTGTACCCAAGACCTCAACAGGTAATTTGCTATAAATAGTTTTTCCGTCAATATATACAACAGGAACTCCGTCAGAACCTACAAAAATATCACCATCTAAATTATCCCATTCGCCTTTAATGTCAATTGTATGCTCAGGGTTTGACTTTCCAATTCCAAGCTTTTCAAAATAAACATCGCCCCCAAAAGAGCCCCCGAAGAAGTTTAATGTTTTGGTAAAAAAACTACTTTCATCCTGACTTAAAGTTAGGCCAAAATCTTCTCCGTATTTTTCATTGTCAATTTTATAAAAATCAGATTCTGAACTTGATAAACATTCGTCGTTGTAAGTTTTTACTAGAGCCACTTTTTTTATCGAGGCTGAGTCAAACTCTAATTTAGAAAAACTTAGTAAGTCATAACCTAAGCCATTATCACTTTTTAGCGATAATAGTTGATATCCTTGGTCGAGTTTTTCCTGTAAGTCTTCTGTGTATTGATCTTCGTTTTGATATTTTATATCTTGCTTTGATTTGCTTGATATATACTCAATTATAGTTTTGGATTTAAACTTTGGCATTATCTAGCCCCCCATAAAGCATCTCTTTATACTACTAGGCTTAATCCTGCGAGGGTAATTTCCCTTACGGCTGTCTTTTTCTATTTCTTTAAGTTTACCAGACAGCTTTTGTCCGCTTTTTATAGAAAAAGCCCAACTTATACTTCCTTCATTGTTGCCTTTTTGAATTTTCCAGCTCATAATAATAATATCGTTAAATATTATTACACCATTTAAGCTACAATGAATCAAAAATCATCGTCAAGCGACCCACTTTGCTGGTATTCTCTAACTCTACGTTCAAAGAAGTTACCCATGGCCTGAACATCCACCACTTCGCCAAGCCAAGGAAAAGGGTTTTTGTCACTTGGAAATCTATAATCTAACCCGATAGACTCTAGCCTTCTGTTTCCAATATAATGCATGTAGTCAACGAACATTTCCGCATTCAAGCCGAGTATTCCAGTTGGGAGAACGTCGTGGGCGTAGGCGATTTCAAGATCAACAGCTTTCTTTATGTGATCAACAAACTCATCTTGAATTTTTTTAGTCCAGATCTCAGGATTTTGCTCAATAAGTGTGTTTATCAAATAAACGCCAAAGGCTATATGTGAACTTTCATCCCTGAGGGTGTATTTGATTTGATCAGAGACCCCTTGAAGTTTATTCTGCCTGCCTAGAGCAAGCAACATTGCAAAACCGCTGAAGAAAAAAGTTCCTTCACATACAATCCAGTAAGTCAAGAAGTTTCTTAAAAGCTCTTGCTTGCCTTCTTTATTGTGAGGGTTGAAATCTTGCCTACTTATGTCATTAGTTATACTCATTAAAAAATCATCTTTAGCTTTTATGCTTGGGATGTTCTCGTAGGCACTAAAGACTTCATCAATATCTAGATCCAAGCTATCGCATATATATACTACCGTAAGGTTGTGTAAGCTTTCTTCAAAAGCTTGACGAAGAATGTATTGACGGCATTCAGCATCCGTAACATATCGAAAGGCAGATAGCAAAAGATTATTACCAACCAAAGACTCGCTTCCAGCAAAAAATCCAAGGCAACGTTTAACCAATAATTTTTCATCTTCTGTGATTTCATTGTTTTTCCATTGTTTTATGTCCTGTTGCATGCTTATCTCTGTAGGCATCCAATTGTTAGCACAACTCTTTAGAAATAAATCCCAAGCATACTTGTGCTTGTGGGGTAATATTCGGTTAACTCCAGCGGTATTTTCAGTTAAAAGTTGTCCAGTTTTTGTTTCCATATTGTATATATCGTTGTGATTGAATAATCAGATCACATTATGATAGTGCAAAATGCAAAAGAAGTCAAGACTTAAATATAATAACTCTAACCTTTATAGACCGCACAGACCGAAAGGCCTTGATTGGCGCCCACTGTTGTTGATAGGGTTATTTTATTATCAAAATTCATTCCGATACTTGGAGTGAAGTCGAAATTTGACGCCCCTGAAGTTGGAACTGTGAATTGTATTGTACTGGTTGAGCCATTTTTTATATTTATAGTTTTACCCATAGAAGCATAGCCAGTTACGCTAGCTTGAACTCCATAAAGAACTGAGGGGCCAGAAGTGAAGTCGCCAGCAGACGTAAGCTTTGTGACGGTAGCTGGAGAATTAAGTCCGCTAATGTAGGAAAATGATAAGGGAGACCATGAATCGGGGGAGTCGTTTTGTAAGTAAATTTCTGAATTAGACATATATATGTATACACCATTTTTACAAAAAATTACCCAGCAATTTTATATGTTACAGAATGCAAGCTTGCCGTAAAAGATGTACATCTTATTGGAGAGTAGAATTCTTGAGCAATAACCGTGTTTGTTATGGCGGTATCGCCTATAGTCATACTTGTGTTTTTCACTACTGAAGTGATGTATATATAACCCTCACCCTGATTGAGCGAAACCGTAGTTTCTGTATTGATCTTACTGGAAGTAGGGTTGAGCATATTATATATTACACAAAAACAAGAGTTTTTTTAGTTTACTTAATGAAACTTTTACTGACTGCTTTTTAGCTTTATCGTTATTTAATAACATTCCCTCACCGATTAGATAAGCATGTGAATAGTCAAGCTGATTGCATAAGCTCCAGTATAGGGGGCTAAAGTAACTTGGGTTAAACAATTCAATAACGTTTGTGTCTGGTTGGCAAAAAATTAAATTAGTAAGATCCGCTCCATGCGGACAAATAACATGTGATGCAGAGTTAAATAATGCAGCCTGCTCTTTAACAGACATATCCGCTAAGGAATACCTTTCATAACCTTGAGACTGCAAGAACTCCCAAACTTCAGGCTCGTTTAATACATTTCTGCCAAAACTTGAATCCCTAGTGATGTATATTTTTCGAAACTGAGGATTATCATTACTGATAAATAAGCTTTTTACGAAATCTAGAGACCATTTACTAAAATGTATATGTTTGTTCGGACAAGACGGGATAATAATGTTATCAAAAATATATTCAAAACCTGATCTCTGCTCGAACAAAATGTCTTGAGGCACATTCATTAACGATAGAGTCTCACCAACGAAGCTTCCGCGAACCTCGGGAGTTAAGATTAGACCTATGTCTGGCCACTTTAAACCATAATCATAAAGCAGTTTAATTCTAGGGATTATCTGACACATCCAATGAAAGTAGTTTGAACCAGAATCCATTGAGAGAAGAATTGATTTTTCTTTAATTTTTTTTTGATTTAAATCTGTATTTTTAAAATTATAAGAAGTAGATAAATCTTTTATTTTTATTTTATTCTTAAATACAGAAATAGATCCAGAGCTATTATAAGAAACTACCGACACATTGTTGAGATTGGCTATATAGTTTTGTTGCTTTGATTTATATATTGACAATATAGAATCTTCTATTGATTTATGAATGTGTAGCGATGTTGTCTTTGGTAGAATTATTTTTTTAAGGAGGTGTTCGGGTTTTTCAATATGGCAAATTGAGTCTCCTTTTGAGTAGTGTTCAGGGCTGTATATGTATTCGGTTAATTTCATTGGTGGTCTCTGGGGAATATTCGTGCCCAAAACTTATTTAGCAGGGTATTTTTATTTTCGGTATTTTTAGACATTTTGCTTTCAATTGGAATTGATTGGCTGTAGTGGTAGAGGAGAGAAGAGTCCTGAAGCACATTTACGGCATGCCAGTCGCTACCCCTAATTAATTCGCAATGTTCCATTGTGTTGATTTTGTTTAAAACTTCATAATTAATCACATCATTATCAAATGAATTACTTTGTTTTAAGCTTCCATGAATAGAGTTCCAGAATGGTGATGTGGCAAAAAAATTGTCACGAAGCTTTCCAAAGCATAAATTTATTTTATGCGGTTTAATGTTTAGTTTGTCTAGGTATGCTTTTAATACTAGTTCTGGGTTCCAAACATATTGATTTTTATTATCACTCCAAGTTAATAGTTTTATATTATTCCTATTGTTTGGGTACCACTCCTTTATGAAATAATCGTAAATATGCATTCTCTGTTTAACGAGATCAGAACTACCCATACAAAATCTATCATTAAGACCATTTAAATGATTGTCATGGCAGGGTAGGTATAATTTTTCATTATTTAATAATAATATATTATCTAAACTGTTAAAGAAGTATAGGTCAGGGCGCGACCAGATTACCCAGTCATATTTTCTACCGAGATGCAGCTCTCGAGATTCTAGCATCTTGGCGCAGTTCTTCATTGATAGCCATTGAAGTAAGTTGCCTCGGATTCCGTTGGGTTGATCGGTCATGTTCTCAAGCATTAACAACTCTTCCATAGGTATTTCTGGATCTGATTCGAACGTTATATTAATTTTATTAAAAAAAGGCTCAAGTTCGTTTAGTCTTTTTATGTGCTTTCTGCTTTTGCAATGAATTGGGAAATGACCAATAAGATCAGGCTTGCATGGCAACGACTTTACTAGCCTAACAATTAATGATGTCGATGCAATTTCAAAACTTCTTAGTAGTGAGGATAAGCAAATAGCAATCCTTAATTTTTCCTCGCCTTTACTTGAACTCTGAAAAACGATAGGCTTCCAAAAGTCAATATTTTTAGATCTCTTCATTTTTATGAATTCTAGCTGATCTATTTTAGCCTCAACGCCAGAGCACCAATTGGCATGATGCACGAGTAGATATTTTGGGGGGTTTAAATCTTCAACTGAATCATAAGCAGACCCATGGTTCCAGAATTTATTTCTAGGCAGTAAAGACCACTGTAAGTTTTTATACCATTTTTCAGATAGCAATTTATTAATCTCAACCTGCTCCCCGCTGGAGCTTTTTCCAAACTTACGCTTCAATCTGTTGGCGATAATTTTTAGAAAATCTAAAGTATTCCGAGAGCACCTACAAATAAAGAAACCTGAACATATACTCTTATGTTCATCGTTTTGCTGGAAGCAGATATCTCGATCACCAAGACATTCGATTAATAATTCTTTAGTGGCTCCAAAGAATTGAACATCAACATCGGAGCATACTATGACGTCGCCTAAGTTTTCTTCAACACACTCAATCCAGAATAATACTTTTTGATATTGAGTCTCAACCCATCCTGAATCCGAATAGGATCCGTTTTGGGATAACTGTGGGTGCTCTTTAGGTATAACTAAATACTCTCTGCTTGCGCTAGGCTTAAGCCACTCCTCGTATAAAATATTATGAGATGTTGTATAGAAACAATAGAGTTTCATGTGTAATATAATACATTATGGAAGCAATTTTACAAAAAAAACTTTTCTTACTGTCGGTTTATCGAAAAATTACAGCAATTCGTAAGAGTATATTTATAGTACTTAACGCTCTAATTAGATTAGGAAAGGGTGATACTAGGATAGGCAAAACATACATGCTGGGACAACCTAAAGATTGCCCCGATTATTAATTTATTAGCCTAGATAGCCAGCTTAAGCCATCTTCGTTCCTGCTTTTTAAATAAGCAAGAACTTTTTTGTAGAGATCTTTATTGTTTGACTGTAAGACTCCGTAGTCATTATGGTAAAGATCTAGACTTGGGGAAAAATTTAGTTCTTCTAGGGCTTTGTACCGTTCAGCATACTTTCTGTTATTTAAACTTCCGTGAGATAGTGATATAACTGGTTGAGCTATGTATGAAACGTTACCCAATACTAGATCGCCCCATCTATCAGCCCAAGAAATGAAGTTTTGATAGTAATTAACACAGTTTAATTTTGTAATTGGATGATGTTCCATTATTTTATGTATGTTGTGAAGCTTTGAGAAGGAGGCTAACCAAGTAAGACTGTCGCCTCCCCCCATGATTGCATTTTCATAAAGTCCGCACTCATATAAAACTTCAGATCTAGCCGCCCAGCCATAACCCATTGAATAAGACTCGTTAACTGGTAGCACATTTCCTGATTCAAGCCAATATTTCACGCACCCAGATTTATACAAAGGTTTTTTGCCATCATTGAAGCTTTCTGAGCTAGAAAAAAGTTGACATAAATTGTGAGAGCTTAGCGTCATTGAAGCATCAAAAGCCCAAGAACTATTAGCAAACAAAACATCTGCATCCAGCCAAGCTATATAGTCGTAACCCTCGGCCAATAATATATCTATACCTAAGTTTAGAAGATTTTCTTTGTGCCAAAGTACCCCATTCGCTTGAACTACTAAAGGCTTAACCTCTTTGGGTAATGAAGATTTTGAGTTTCCGTAAACCAACTCAACAACTTGAATTCTTGATACTTGAGTAAATAAGGAAGCATAGAACTTAAGGAAGTTATTATACTTTTTATTATATCCACAAGGATTATAATAGCAGCAAACTACAGCTAGAGATTGATTTAACATTAGAATTAATTGTTAAGTTTTATTACTTGTGTAAAGACTTGAACTTTATATACCAAAAGTGAGAACTTTGTCGTAGGGCTTCGTTTGACTGCCTCACATACTCGAGAGTGCTGTCAGCCAATTCGAGTTTTTGATCAATAAATGTAGAATTACTTTCATTTTTTACCTCCCTAATTATCTCTTGAAGGAAATCTATATATGGGCACGTGTTACTAGGTATCTCGGGGGATAGTTTTTGATAATCTTCTAGGCTTTTTTTTCTCACATAAATAAATACACATATTTATTGGAGTTAAGACCTTAATGTTCCAGATTTCAGCCTATGCAAAAAATCTTTATACGTCTTTTTTAGCCCATGATCTAGGTCAATTTTAGCTCGCCAGCCAATAGAATTTATTAGTGATGTGTCTAAGCGCTTTACTGGAGTTCCGTCTAAATCGCTAAGATTGTATAGAATTTCGCCTTCAAAGCCTACGAGTTCCTTTATTTTTAAAGCCAATTCAGATATAGTGACATCAGAACCAGTACCAACATTAATAATGTCTGGAAGATCTTCTTGGTTTAGTAAAAATACGACTGAGCTAGCTAGATCATTGGCGTGCATAAATTCCCTTCTAGCTTTACCTGTACCCCACATACTAATAAATTTCAAGCCTGAGGTTTTGGCTTTATGGAATTTCCTAATTAATGCGGGGAGCACATGGGAGTTTTCTGCGTGATAGTTATCATTATCTCCGTACAAATTAGTAGGCATTAGTGAATGAAAATACACATTATGTTGATTTCTATAATGCTTACACATCTCAATTCCTGCAATTTTAGCTATAGCATAAGCTTCATTTGTTTTTTCTAGAGGGCCCGTAAGTAGATACTCTTCTTTTAATGGTTGAGGGGCATTGCGGGGATAAATACACGAACTACCTAAGTTCACAAACCTAGGAACCTTATTAATTAAGCAGGACTCTGTTATATTTAAGTTTATTAATAAATTGTCACGTATAAAATCTGCAGGGTACTCCTTGTTGGCATGTATTCCGCCCACTTTAGCGGCACAATTAATGACTACTTCGGGGTTTTGAGTCTTTAGGAAATTATTAAAACTTTTAAAGTCACAAAGATCTACATCTTTTCTAGTGCAAGTGATCGGCTCATATGATTGAGAGTTGTTTAGCTCCCTGAAAATAGCAGAACCGACCATTCCGTTACTACCACAGACTAAAACCTTTTTCACTTAGACTTTAATAAATTATAGTCATTCATGTACATCTTCTTAACTAAACCAAAAAAATCAGTTTTCCTTACCCAACCTAATTCTTTTTCTGCAAGAGCGGGGCTTCCGCAAAGCTCGTGTACTTCTGCGGGTCTATAGAATTTAGGATCAACTTCCACAATCACCTGACCATTTTCTAGTAAGAACTTTTCGTCTTGACCTTCTCCAGAAATAGAATATTTTATGGAAGCTATTAAAAGGCAACCCTCTATAAATTCTCTAACTGTATGCATTTCCCCGCTGCCCAAGACATAGTTTTTTGGGGATTCTAAATTCAGCATAAGCCAAACCCCTTCCATGAAATCTTCCGCATCACTCCAGTCTCTTTGTGCGTCAAGGTTTCCGAGTTTTAAAGTGGGTAGTTTTTTGCCAGACTCAATGGCGCATTTTAGACTAGCTATACCATGGCTAATTTTTCTAGTAACAAAATCTAACCCCCTTCGGGATCCTTCATGATTAAACAACCAGCCTTGAGTCGCATGTAATGAATAAGACTTTCTGTATACCCTAACTAAGTGCCTTGCTGCACATTTAGCCGCACCATATGGAGATTGCGGATTAAGCGGATGAGATTCGTCTTGCGGTGAATATTCTACATCCCCAAACTCTTCAGAAGAACCTGCGTTATAAAACCTGCAGTGTGGGGAAAACCTCCTAATGGACTCTAGTATGTGCAGAACAGCATTTGAATCTGTATCCCAAGTTTGAATAGGGTATTTCCAACTTCCAGCCACAAAAGATTGTGCAGCAAAGTTAATAAAATAGTCGGGCTGAATTTCTAAAACTACATCCCTTATACTGTGGGCATCATTTAGATCCATGTCAACTAAATTAAACCTAGGCTCATCTTCTAGATGCTGTATGTTTTCATGATTCTTAACGCTTAATCGCCTTACAGTTCCAAAGATTTCAAAATCTGTATTCTTAAGAAGGTAGTCGCACATGTGGCTACCATCTTGACCTGTGATTCCTGTTACTATTACTTTTTTCATATTAATGTATTTATACACATATTATAAGATAAACCTGCCCCTTTTATACTTTTGTATGCATTCAACTAGAACTGGATCAATGTCGTATGGAAATAAATGAAGGTCATCAATGGAGAACCAGCCATATTCGGTATGCTCATCATTAAGATTTGGTTGAACTAGGTGGTCGAATTCCGCCATATATATATTCATAGTAAAATCTGTATCACCGTATATGGTTTTTACATATTTAATTTTATCAATAGGCAGATCTATACCCGACTCTTCTTTAAGTTCTCTTACGGCGCAGTTCATGGAGCTTTCACCTTTTTCTATTGAACCTGCAAATATACCCCAGTAACCAGGCATGGGGGACGACTCTGAACGCTTACATAGAAGTATAGAGCTTTTGTACACTATTCCTAGTGCGGCACATCTATTCATAAATTAATAAGGTTTAATTTATTGACAGGACTCACAAGACTCTCCGTTCTGCATAGCTTCAATACTGCAAGCGCTAGGTTCTTGTTTTGATTCCGAATTTGTAGACTTTTCAATTTTACTTGCAGCCCTGTTTCGAAGGTAGTATGTGGTCTTAAGTCCAGATTTCCAGCTATGAAAATAAATATCATTCAAATACTTTAAAGACGTAGTTTTATTATAAAGGTTAAAACTCACAGCTTGATCTATCCATTTCTGGCGAACGGCATTGCAATCGATTAATTTGAACATGTCTCTGTCAAATGCAGTTTTATATTTTTCTTTTATTCGTTCTGGAATATCGCCATTAAGTAAAGAAAGATCTCCGTCAGCATCCTTAACTAGCTTTGCTACTTCGGGGTTCCATAAACCTTCGTTTTTCATGTCATCGATAAAATGTTGGTTAGTAATAAAAAAGTTACCGCTTTTGTTTTCATAAACAAATAGTACAGAAAAGTTAGGTTCAATGCTTTGCTCTACTCCGTTAATGTAACCTATAGTTGCAGTTGGGGCAATAGCCATAACATTAGAATTGCGCATTCCAAATTCAGCCACATGAGCTCTAACCTTGCCCCAATCTTTAAGCGTTTGTCCATGGCCAGTTAGAAGGTTTCCGGTAACAGGCTCTTTAGGCACTTTTTGCTTACCTTTATAGACCATTAAGTTATTGTGGGAATCAATTGGGAAAACCCCCCTACTCCACAGCGAACCTTCATAGGTCTCATAAGAACCTCGCTCTTGGGCCAATAGGGAACTAGCATGAATTGCCTGCATAGAATAAAACTCAAACAATTCATCGTTAAATTTCATCGCCTCATTACTGTCAATTTGAATATTAAGCTTATGTAATACATCATGCATAGCCATAACTCCCAGTCCTACTGGTCTATTTTTTAAATTTGAATTCTGAGCTTCTTTTGTTGGGTAGAAGTTTATGTCAATAACATTATCAAGCATTCTCGCGGCGGTATGTATTGTTGACTTTAATTTTTCATAGTTAATAAAATAACCAGACTTGCCGTGAGTTGCCTTTTCCTCTATGTGATTTAGTAGGTTTATTGAGCCTAGGTTGCAGACGGCAGTTTCGCCAATCTCAATCTTCTCTCCAGATTTATATTTAGAAGCTTTTGTGTGAAGAGTTATTTCCGTACAAAGATTACTACTATGAACCACGCCTTCGTGTTGATTGGTGTATCTAATATTACACGGGTCTTTGAATGTACACCAAGGGTGAGAAGTCTCAAAGAGGACTTTTAGAATTTTTTTCCATAAATCTTTTGCTGGGATTTTTCTAAAGTTTTTTATAGAACCTGATTCTGCTAAATTTATCATATGGGCATAAGCTTTATCAAAATCCTTACCATATAAATTGTGCAAATTATCTCCGGAATCATTAAATGTATCCTTAGGGTCAAAAAAGAACCAATCCTCTTCATTCTCAACCCTACGCATAAACTCATCGGGTATCCAAGAAGCTGTATTCATATCGTGGCAACGAAGCCTATCGTCGCCAGTATTCCTCCTAAGGTTTAGGAAATCCTCAAAATCTAAATGCCAAGGCTCTAGGTATGCACAGCCTGCACCGGGCCTCTTACCACCCTGATTTACTGCAACCAGTAGGTCGTTATATATTTTTAACCAAGGAACTAAACCTCCAGAGATTCCATTAGTTCCTTCGATGTGAGAGCCTGTCGATCTGAATGGAGTTACATCAAAACCTAAACCACCTGCAAATTTTGACTTTCTAGCCTCTTGCCAAGCCCCATCAAATATACCATCAATAGAATCGTCAAAAGTATTGAGGTAGCAAGAGCTGAGTTGAGAGTGAGTGGTTCCACTATTAAATAATGTGGGAGTTGAGGGGGTGTATAATTGCTTGCTGATTAGATTGTAGAACTCTATAGCTTTTTCGTTTTTATCTTCTTCATTGATAGATAGACCCATCGCTACCCTCATAAAAAATGCCTGAGGAGCCTCCATTACTTTATCATCTAGCCTAATGAAATATCTATCGTAAAGGATTTGAACTCCTAAATATTTTAAATTTTTATCTCTACTTATTTTTAATGCTTCTGATAATTTATTTAAATCAAAATCTAATAATTTACCATCTAATCTATTCTCTTTTGCTAGTTTTTTTATATTTTGAATGAAACTTTTTCTGTATTGAAGCTTGAACGCATCAGAGTCTACCCCTTCCTTGAATACTTCTTTATATA
>TARA_R110002153_G_scaffold5086_6_pt1 | contig 25744 bp, 33 predicted proteins | sample TARA_R110002153 | Tara Oceans TARA_R110002153 (sample SAMEA4398193) | marine metagenome | biome: Polar Biome; feature: [SRF] surface water layer (ENVO:00010504); material: water (ENVO:00002006), including particulate matter (ENVO:01000060) such as... | depth 5 m | reverse complement strand
CCAGATCTAGCAACAAGTAGATCGGGTACTCAGTACTTTAGATTTGCTTTTAAAAGAACAACGATGGCTAATATGACTGTAAGATTGACTGGTAAAGTCTCTTCACTTCATATAGCAGCACCAGGAACTAATATAGATAGTACATCCGATTCAAATGGATGGCTTGATTCTAGTGATACATATGCAGGTTCAGGAACACCAGGAGCTAATACAGCTGCAGGTGGTAATGGATCAGATGGATGTGCATTTACTTCCGGTGATAGAATAATAGACGGTACTACTTATAATAATAGTACATTTAGCTTAACCTTAGGTGACCAGAATGCTACCGACGCTTTTAATAATCAAATACTTGTAAGTGTTGGTTTAGAGTCAAGTGATTATATCTCGTCAATAGGTATTGAATAATGGCTATTTCAGATAATCAAAAAATTGACCTACTATGGAAAAAGGTAGGCTTTGGTAAAGCTAAGTCAGATTCAGCAAGTGCTAAGAAAGCACCAAACGAAGCTATTGTATCTAAGTTTATCATTGCACCAGATTATATATGGGCTGATGCATCATTTATACCAGCAACTAAACCAGCAGCTAATGTAACTGCTGTTGTGGTATATAATGGTCAAGCAGCTGTTAGTGATGGTACATCGGAAGCTTTAAGGACATGGAAGTCTAATATAGTTAATTGGATACCACCTACCTTTGGCGCAACATATCAATTAAAGGTTTATATAGACTCTGCCAGCTCAGCAAACGCTGTAGCTAATGGTACGCAAGTATTTGAAACAGGGTCAGGTAATAATGATGAATGGTATTTTGATTACCAATCTGGGTTATTACATTTTATAGGAATAAATTTACCAAGTTCTTTAGTTTCAGGTGAGTCTGTATACTTGTCGGGTGCTAAATATAACGGTAATACGGGGTTGAGTGGAAGTGGAAGCTTCGATCCGAGTAATGCTGGAGATGTTACATCTGCAAACATTATCAACGGAACCATAACTAGTTTAACGGCTCCGCTCAATGTCTCAGACGGTGGTACTAATGTATCATCCTTCACCTCCAATTCAGTACTCGTTTCGGCTAATTCAACTACGCTTGGTTTTCAAACTGGTAGTAATAATCAGTTTTTAACAATCTCAGATAATGATGTAACATTTAGTGACATTGATGGTGGTACATACTAGTATCATCCTTTAGTATGATTAGATCAGAGGAAAATGACGCATGGCAACATTAAGACAATTTAAAGTCACAGGTGGACTAGTTGTAGGAAGTAATTCTGTAATTACTGCTGCAGGTAAAGTCACACCAGCTGCTATCTCTACTCTAACGACGGACTCACTCGGTGAAGGATCTACGAACAAGTACTTTACTAATACAGTAGCGAGAGCTGCTATATCAGTACCAGGTTCAGATAGTAGTGGATTAACATATAACTCGGGCACAGGAGAGCTTACGCTACCTGACTTAGATGGGGGCACGTATTAAGGATGACTAAAAAGGTTAAACTTTTTCATTCAAATATTAATGATTTTGATGAATTTGATAGAAAGGTTATAAGTCAGTTTATGTTAGATCAACAGACTATCATAAACGCTTTAACAGAGACTAATCAAAAATTAAGCGCGGAAAATAAAGTTCTTTTAGGAGAGCTTGATTCACAAAAATTAATAAATAAACGTATATTAGTTAATCGTGAGTTGAATATCCGAGTCGGAACATAATAGGGTTCGATATATGAAATATTCACGATACTTAAGGGGAACAAAAAATGGCTAGACAGGCATTAATTAAATTAAGAAGAGGTACGGGAGCTCCTGGATCTAACGTATTGGCAGAAGGCGAATTAGCGATTGATATAGCCGCTAAGAAACTATATTCGGCCAACTCTTCAGGTAGCGCTTTTACGCTATCAGGTGACCAGTATAACTTTATACCATCAGGTAACTCAACAACAGCGGCATTAACCTTAACGGTTGATAATGATGCATTATCTAATGATAGTGTAACTTTTGTTGGTACAGGTGGAATTACAGTTAGTGGTAACTCAACACAGGTAACAGTAGACGCCGCAGCAGGCGTAGACTATGATCTAAGTGTTAGTGGTAACACTACACAAGGTCAAGTTGTATTAGGCGGAGACGGTGACGCTGATACAATTAATATTAACGGTGGAACGAACATCACTGTTGATGCAACAGACGGCACAAACATTGGCGTATCTTTAGATAGCGCTATTGATCTTGGAGCTTCTGGTTCAATAAGCATTGGTAACTCAACAGTTAACGCTGTTATCAGCTCAGGCGGTAACATTGTAACTGATGGTAACTTAGACTTCGGTGGAACATTAACATTCGCTGGAACTCAAGTAACTGCTGACGCTGCTGAATTAAACAAACTAGACGGTGCTACATCTTCTACTGCTGAACTTAACTACGTAACTGGTGTAACATCAGGTATTCAAGCTCAGTTAGATTCATTAGATACTGCTAAAGTAGCTAACGGTGAAGCTGTCTCATTTACTACTATTACTGCTTCAGGTCTTGCTGACCTAAACGGTGATTTGGAAGTAGCTGGACTATCAACACTATCTGGAAATGCAACTGCTTCTGCTAACTTAAACGTTGGTGGTGGATTAGGTGTAACTGGAACATTAACCGGTTCAGCTCTGACTATGTCAGGATTGGCTGATTTAAATGGTGATTTAGAAGTAGCTGGTTTATCAACATTAACTGGTAATGTCACAATAAGTGATAGCTTAGCAGTTGTTGACGGTATTTCACTATCAGGTGGTACATTAGTAATTGGTAACTCAACAGTTAACGCTGTAATTACTCAAGCTGGTGATATCAATACTGACGGTGCTTTAACAGTAGCTGGCGGTTCTGACTTAAATGGTGCTTTAGACGTAGCTGGATTATCAACATTAACTGGTAATGTCACAATGAGTGATGATGCTAGTGTTGGTGGAGACTTAACAGTAGCTGGAAACTTCACAGTATCTGGAACACAAACTATTGTTAGCTCATCTACAGTTGCTTTAACTGACTCAATGCTGAAACTTGCTCAGGACCAAACTGGTACTGACACTGACGCAGTTGACATCGGTTTCTATGGTGTTTATGACGAAGGTGGAACTGATAAGTACACTGGTTTGTTCAGAGACCAATCTGATTCAAACAAAAAATTCGTTCTTGTAGATGGTATAACAGCCGAACCAGGAACAACAGTAACATATGCAGCTGGTGATTTAGCTTATTTAGAAGCGATCATTGACGGCGGAACTTACTAATATTATTTGACTATATTATAAAGGTATATTATGAATGAAGAATATGTGAAAGCTTATATAGCTGCGATTAACGCTGAACTTCAGACTAAGGTTTTAGAAGCCATTAGTCTGAAGGCACAGCAACAGATGTTAAAAGACGCTAATAGGGCTCAAGAAGAAAAATTAATTGAATTAAACAAGCAATTGGTTGATTTAAAAGAACAATATAACCAGGTAGTATATACTACCGAAGAAACTTACGCTAATGCAGTGCAAGTTACTTCAGGTAAGAAGAAGAAAAAGTAGTCTTCCCTTACCACCTTAAATAAGGGACACAAAAATGGCATCAAAAATTCTATTAAAGCGTTCTGCCATATCAGGACAGGCGCCGAACACATCCCATATATCAACAGGTGAATTAGCACTTAACTTACCAGACGGAGTCTTATACGGCTCTAATGGAACAGTTATATTCGAAGTCGGTGCTAATACAACGACACTTAATGTTGGTAACGGGAACGCAACAATCAATGGTTCAGGACATGCAGTCCTTGAAGGACTAGCTGTAAATGGATACTCATTTCCATCACAGGTAGGAACCAGTGGTCAGATAATGCAGGCAAACGCAACAGGACATGTTGAGTTTAAAGATAATATATCAGCTGCAGTACAGGTCACAAACTTTACCTTCTCAATAACTAGCACAAAAACATTAATTGAAGGTACTGACGACAATAGCGCAGTACTCTCATACACGGCAGGGACAGAAGATGTATTCCTAAACGGTGTTAAATTAGTAAGAACTGATGACTATGCACAAACAAACTCAACAGCAATCACACTAACAGCTAATACTGTATCAGGTGATGTTCTTGAAGTAAGAAAAGTAGGCGTTATCGGTGTTAACGATCCAGTAGATTTAGCGGCGCCAGCCGATATAGCATCTAGTGATACTTCACTAATTACATTGGATTCTTTCACAGTCGGGAACTACAGATCTGCTAAATACTTAGTGACTGCTAACACATCAGATTCATGGCAATCTAGTGAGGCAATCGTACTTCATGATGGTACAGACGGGTTTATAACTGAATACGGTTCAGTGTATTCTAACAATACCATCTATACATTAAGCGCAGATACGAATGGTGGAAGTGTAAGGTTAAGAGCTACTCCGGTTGGAGCAGGCACAACATTCACTTTCAAGAAAATAGTAACAAGGTCATAGGAGATAAACGATCATGCCAAAGACAAAAGCAATGGGTTTAGCAGAGCTGATTAGACATATCAACTATGATTCAGCAAATGACTTACTTTCTACAACAAAGTCTATTAATTCAGAAGGTAAAACAAGAAAATCACTGACAGGATTAGGTGCAACGCAGGTGACTCTACATGAGTTTGCAAAAGCAGATTATCAGTCAGCATTATATCATATCGCAGCAGAGCAGGGCGGAGAATTTCATTCATCATTATTCTTAATAGGACATGATGACACAACAGTATACGTTACTGAATATGGCGTGCTAGAAAGTGATGCTTCACTTTATACTCTAGATGCAACTATATCAGGTGCAAACGTAGTAACACAAGTAACACCGGCTAATTCTTCTACGAGCGTTAAGTTCTCTGTAGAATTTGTAAACGGATAAATAGGGGTATAGGGGAATAAATGGCAAATCAAAATTTTAGAGTAAAAAACGGCCTCGAAGTTGGTGGCGTTGAAGTTGTATCTGGCTCTGGTGTAGTTAACTCTACTTCGTTGCCCGCTTCAGGCGCAACGGCCGGTACTTTTGGTAACTCAACAGCCATACCTGTAGTTACCGTAGACGCAAGAGGAATACTAACAAACGTACAAACACAGGCAGTAAGCGGTGTAAGTAGTTTTGTTTATACACCTGCTAATACAACACTCGTATTAGGCACAGGTGATGGTACATCGTATGCTCAGACTATCGTATTTGATGGAGACGGTTTCGTTTCTAACTCTAGTGGTATTCATATAGAGCTTAACGGTGGAACGTTGCTAAACGGGGGCACAGGGCTCTCAGTTAATGTTGCAGCACTTAATCACGATTCATTAGCCGGCTTTGTAGCTAATGAGCATATTGATCATAGTAGTGTATCTACTGTAGCTGGTAGCGGACTATCAGGCGGTGGTACATTAGAGGCAAGTAGAACATTATCTATTAACTCAGGCGACTTAATAACAATAGCTAACTCAACTGGATTACATGTTAATACAGGCGCTATTGATATTACGACATTAAATAACTATAACGCTAATAAGTTTATAGATCATACATCTGTCACAATGACAGCTGGTAATGGTTTAACAGGTGGCGGAACACTCGCTGCTACTAGAACATTTAATGTTGGAGCTTCAGACACTTCAATTGTAGTTGCTGCAGACGGTATATCTGTCAACGCACAAGTCTTAGATGTATCTTCCATGCAAAACTATGACTCTAACGAGAATATAGACCATACAGGCGTTAATTTAACAGCTGGTGGTGGTTTAACTGGTGGTGGAACAATCGCTTCTAGTAGAACATTTGCAGTAGGTGCTGGTGACGGTATGGCAGTTAATGCTGATGATGTTGCTGTTAATCCAGGAACTGGTATAGCATCTAACTCAACTGGTGTTCACTTCTTATCAGGATTAGGTCTAGCGGCTAACTCAACAACAGTTAAAGTATTGGCTGGAACAGGTGTAGTATCAAATACATCTGGTGTCCATATCGGGCAGGCAGTCGGTACAACTAACGACGTAACATTTAGAGACATGGTTGTCTCTGGAAACTTAACTGTACAAGGTACTCAAACTACTATAAGTACAGAAACTTTAACAGTAGATGATAACTTAATCGTTCTTAATAATAACGAAGCTGGTGTTCCTTCAGAGGATGCTGGTATCGAAATTGAACGTGGTACATCAACTAACGTAAAACTACAGTGGGACGAAGGCACAGATAAGTGGCAAGTAACAGAAGATGGTTCTAGCTTCTATGATATACATCATAAAGGAACTGCCATTGCTCTTGGAACTGACACATCTGGTAATTACGTTGATAACGTAACAGTCGGAAATGGTCTTTCAGTATCAGGAACTCCTGGTATTGGATGGGAACCAGCATTGGCAGTTGTACCTGGAACAGGTATTACAGCTAACAGCACTGGTATTTTTACAAATGATTCAGCAATTGTTCATGATAACTTAAGTGGGTTCGTAGCAAACGAGCACATTGATCACTCTAGCGTTTCAATAACAGCTGGTAACGGTCTAACTGGTGGTGGTAATATCACCTCAACTAGATCATTAGCAGTAACAGGCGGAACTGGTGTAACATCTAATTCAACAGGTGTTCATATCGGTCAGTCAGTTAGTACATCTGATAACGTAACATTTAACGATGTGACAGTGTCAGCTAACGCTATTATATCTTCATTGCAAGATAGTTCTAATAGAGTATTGAAGGTTTATAACAGTTCCGGATCGCTTATTTGGGGGTAACACCTAATGGCATTGCCAACGACCAGAACAGGATTTAAAGAACATTGTTTAAGAAAGCTGGGATATCCAGTAATTGAAATCAATGTGGAAGATATGCAAGTCGAAGATAGAATCGATGAAGCATTATCTTACTATTGGGATTATCACTTTGATGGTGTTTCGAAAGAATACTATAAGTGGGTAGTTACAGCTGATAATATAGTAGACAAATACGTACAAGTGCCGGATAATATAATCGGTGCTGTACGTGTTTTTGATATTGGTGACGCTCTGTCAACCAATAATTTATTCAATATAAGATATCAAATTGCATTAAACGATCTATATGATCTGACATCTTTTAATCAATCTCTCGTGACCTATTATACTAATATGCAACATATTCAATTTATTGAAGAGTTATTAGTAGGAAGGCAGCCTATTAGATTTAATAGGAACATAAATAGATTATACATTGATATGGACTGGAGCAAATTACAAGTAGGCGATCATATTATCGCTGAGTGCTACCAGATTGTTGATCCTGAAACTTTTCCAGATGTTTATAAAGACAGATGGTTATTAGCTTACGCTGCTGAAAAAATTAAATATCAGTGGGGAGCTAATATAACAAAGTTTGATGGGATGCAATTACCAGGCGGTGTACAATTTAACGGGAGCAAGATTATGGATGACGCAGGAGCTGAAATCGCAAAACTCGAACAAGAGATGATTTCAAGTTACAGCTTACCTGTTTCAGATATGGTCGGTTAATGAATGCCAACAAATAACGGACGATCAAACTATTTCCAAAATTACGAGGCCTCTGGTGAACAAAGGCTTATCGATAATCTTGTTATTGAATCCATACAAATATATGGACAAGATAGTATCTATATACCTAGAAATAGAGTAGAGACAGATCTGCTTTATGGTGAAGCTCCGTTATCTAAATTTGATACAAGTTATCCTTTAGAGTTATATATTAAATCTGTAGAAGGGTATGAAGGTGAAGGTACCTTTATGAGTAAATTTGGTCTTGAAATAAGAGATCAAATTAACGTAACCTATGCACGTAGAAGATTCCATGAAGAAGTAGAAGAGAATGATCCGTCTATAACAAGACCAAGAGAAGGTGATCTTGTATTCTTACCATGGGTAAGAGGCTCTATAGAAACTGAAATAGGAGCTGTATTTGAAGTTAAGTATGTTCAAGTTGATTCAGTATTCTATCAATTAGGTAACTTACAAACGTTTGATGTTTCATTAGAGAAATTCGAGTACTCAAATGAGAGCTTTGAGACAGGTATACCTATTCTTGATGCTATGACTACAACATACTCTATGGATGCTAAGTACGATGCAATCACTCTTGCTACTGAAACAGGTGTTATGCTAATGACTGAATCAGGAATAGTAATAACTAATGATAATGAAGATAAGAGATTAGTAGATAAAGGTGACACTTCAACATTCTTCCAAGACGAGGCTGCTGACTTTATTGACTTCAGTGACATAAACCCATTTAGTGAGAATGACTTCTAATGTTTGCACAAAAGTATTACAATGGCGTTATAAGAAAGTACGTAGTATACTTTGGTACTCTATTTAATAATATAGAAATAGACAGAGTGAATCAAGCAGGTACTGTTGTACAAACAATGAAAGTGCCTATTAGTTATGGTCCTCGTCAGAAATATATTTCTAGAGGTGATGTTGATCCTAATGCAGATAGACAAATAGCTGTACAGCTTCCAAGAATGTCATTTGAGATGACTAACTTTAGATATGATTCAGAAAGAAGAATGAATCCACTAAAGAAGTTATATGCTGCTTCTAGTCATAACTATAATCTTAAATCAGTTTTTAATCCACAGCCGTTCAATATAGATTTTGAACTTAATATAGCTGTTAAGAATGCTGAAGACGGTGTGCGTATTTTAGAACAAATACTGCCTTACTTTACACCTGAGTATACAGCTACACTTAAACTATTAGATGAGATGCCTGATCTCAAGTTTGATATTCCTGTTGTATTTTTAAATTTAAATACAAGAGATGAGTATGAAGGTGATTATATAACAAGAAGACAATTAATACATACACTATCATTTGAAATAAAAGGATATGTCTTTGGTCCTGTTACAGAGAAATCAGATATTATTAAGCAAGCTAATACACAGTTCCATGTTGATCCTGGAGCAGCTGGTGTATTCACATTCCCAACAGACGTCGCATCTAAGGTAGTAACAACTCCTGGGGTTGACGCAAACGGCAACCCAACATCTAATTCTTCGGTAAGCATAAATATAGATGATATAAACGCCAACAGTAATTATGGTTATATAACAGCGAATACATTTAATGGATGATAAAATAGGTGATTTTCTTGAACTAGAGCCTCTAGAGCAAGACATTACAACAGCAAACGCACTCGTAAAAGACTCTAAGTTAGATAATGACTATGAGTATGCACGTGGTAATCTCTATCAAGTTATAGAGAATGGAGCAGCTGCGTTAAATGATTTACTACAAGTAGCTCAGCAAGGACAGCATCCTAGAGCATATGAAGTAGTCGCAACATTAGTAAGAACATTATCAGATGCAAATATGACATTGATGGATATTACTAAGAAGAAACAAGATATAGCCAATGATGAAGGCGGTAAAAAAGATGGTCCTAATACTGTTAATAATACCCTTTTCGTTGGATCAACTGGTGAACTACAAAAGCTAATCAAGAAGCAGATGGACGATGGTACAAGCTAGAGAGAACTATCTAGGGAATCCAAACCTAAAACGTGCTAATGTTTCTCAGGAATTTACACCTGAACAAGTAGCTGAGTTCGTTAAGTGTGCACAAGATCCATTACATTTTATAAAAACACATATTCAAATCGTAAACGTTGATGAGGGTCTTATACCTTTTAACCTATATGATTTTCAAGAAGATATAGTTAATCTGATTCAAGCCGAGCGTTTTGTTATATGTAAGATGCCTAGACAGACTGGTAAGACAACTACGGTTGCAGCTGTACTATTATGGTATTTAATGTTTCATGAGTCATTTTCTATAGCTATCCTAGCCCACAAATCACAGCAATCAAGAGAGATCTTATCTCGTATATCATTAGCATATGAACATCTACCTAGATGGATGCAGCTTGGTGTAGTTGAGTGGAACAAAGGTAATGTTGAACTAGAGAATGGTTCAAAAATATTAGCAGCGTCTACCTCAGCATCAGCTATAAGGGGTGGATCTTTTAATTTAATTTATTTAGACGAGTTTGCTTTCGTACCAACACATATACAAGAAGAGTTTTTTGCTTCTGTATATCCTACGATTTCATCTGGTCAAACATCTAAGGTACTCGTTACATCAACGCCTAACGGACTCAATTTATTCTATAAGATATGGAATGATAGTGAGAATGGTCATAATGATTATAAGCGTATTGATGTACATTGGTCGGACGTACCCGGTAGAGATGAAAAGTGGAAAGAGCAGACGATAAGAAATACGTCTGAAGATCAGTTTAGGGTTGAGTTTGAATGTGAGTTTATTGGTTCATCTAATACACTCATATCACCAACAACACTTAAACGTTTAGTATATAACCGACCTATATGGGAAAACGAATCAACGAGAATATATGCACAGCCTCAAATGGATCATGTATATTTCTTATTAGTTGATACGGCAAGAGGGGTCAACAAAGATGCATCAGCTATTATAGCTTTAGATGTAACTGAAACGCCAGCTACAGTTGTAGCAGTATATCAAGATAATGAGATATCACCTTTTAACTTCCCGCAAGTGATTGCACAATTCCATAGAAAATATAACAATGCATATATGTTAGTTGAATCAAACGATATAGGTATGTCAGTAGTGGAAACATTACATAATGATATGGAATTAGAAAATGTACTTATGTCAGCAGCAAGAGGTAGAGCCGGTCAGGTCCTATCAACAGGCTTTGGTAGTGGTGGGCAGTACTTTGGAGTGAAGACTACAAAGCAAGTCAAACGTACGGGATGCCTAAATCTAAAGACATTAATAGAAGGTGATCAACTAGTAATAAACGACTATCGTATACTAGAAGAACTCACTCATTTTGTTCAAAAAGCTGAGTCTTGGGAAGCAGAAGGCGGTAATCATGATGACCTCGTGATGTGTCTTGTACTCTTTGGCTGGTTAAGTATACAAGATTATTATAAAGAAATAAGCAGTACCGATGTTAGAAAGGTTCTTCAAGCTGGTCAACAGAAATTTATTGAAGAAGAAGTTCTACCATTCGGTTTTTTAAATAATGGTTTAGAAGACACACTAGAGGGCTATGATACCATAGCTGATTGGTAGAGTTTTTAAACCACAGGAACATATAAATATAATCAAACTATTTTTGATTTTATATAGAGGAGCATAACATGGCATTTCAAGTCAGTCCTGGTGTAAATGTAAGCGAGATCGACCTTACAACGGTCGTACCTGCAGTTTCCACAACAGAAGGTGGAATAGCGGGTGTATTTAATTGGGGACCTGCCGAACAAAGAGTACTAGTAGATAGTGAAACATCTTTAGTATCGCGTTTTGGTGAGCCAACAAGTGATAACTTCGAGACATTTTTTACAGCATCAAATTTTTTAAACTATGGCAATAAATTGTACGTTGTCAGAACAGTGTCTAGTGCTGCACGAAACGCTACTGGAGTAGCCAATATCTCTGCTAATACAGATGGTGTGTTAATCAAAAACATGGAGTCATTTGACGCTGGTAGTTATACTGCTAACGCAAATCATATTTGTGTTGGTAAATACCCTGGTATTAAAGGTAATGGTTTAAGAGTAGAAGTTTGTGATAGCGCAGCTGCATGGAGCAGCACAATTGATATTGACTCATCAGCAGATGTTAAGTCAACATCATCACTAGACTTCACAGTCGGTTCTAACGTAGCAGTATTAACCTTAACAGGTGAAGATGCTTCAGCAACCAATACAGCATTAGAAGCAGCCTATGACGCAGTAGTCGCTCAACTTAAAGTTGGTGATTTAGTCGAAGCTGGTAATTCATCTATTGGTGAAGTTAAGCTGTCAATTAAAACTATTCCAGCTAATGCAACAGCACAAGCCTTAGATGGTAGTGTTAGTTCGGTTAAAGCAAGCATTCAATTACATTCACGTTACACACTTTCAACAAACATTAGTGAAACAGTTATTAAGAGATACTGGAAGTATCATGATAACTTTGATAGTGCCCCAGGCACTTCATCATTTGCAGCTAGTAAGAGCGGTGTTGGTGACGAGCTACACGCAGTAGTTGTAGATAAAGACGGAGATATAACAGGTACACCAGAAGTAATTCTAGAGAAATGGGAATCATTATCTAGAGCAACAGACGCTAAAAACGAATCTGGTGAATCAATGTACTACTACGACAAGATCAATAACGGATCTAGCTGGGTATACTTTGTTAATCATCCTGCAGCTTCATACAGCGGCACAGCAGCAACAAGAACAGCCTTAGCATCAACAGTACCTTACAACTTCACATTTGGTGGTGGTTTAGACGGTGATGCAGAGAGCGCAATCTCAATGGGAGACATAGCAGTAGGTTATGATATGTTCTCAGATGCAGCAGACGTTGATGTAAGCTTACTATTATCTGGTAAAGCTAAAGGCGGAACACACGGAGAAGGAATTCTCAATTACATTATCGACAATGTATGTGAAGTAAGAAAAGATTGTATTGTATTTGGTTCGCCAGATAGAGCAGACACAGTTGGTGTAACATCACCATCTACTGCTACAGATAATATTATCGAATTCAGAAACGCATGTAGAAGCTCATCTTACGGTGTGCTAGATAGTGGTTATAAATATCAGTACGATAAGTTTAGCGATGTATATAGATACGTTCCACTAAGTGGAGATATAGCTGGCTTATGTGCAAGAACAGATTCAGAGAGAGATGCATGGTTCTCACCAGGCGGATTCAACAGGGGCCAGATTAAGAACGTTGTTAAGTTATCGTTCAATCCTAGAGTCGCTTATAGAGATCAACTTTATAAAGCAGGCGTTAACCCAGTAGTTGCATTCCCAGGTCAGGGCACAGTGCTTTACGGTGACAAAACGTTGCTTGCTAAGCCATCAGCATTTGATAGAATTAATGTTAGAAGACTATTCATAGTATTAGAGAAAGCAATTTCTACAGCTTCTAAGTTTACATTATTCGAATTCAATGATGAGTTTACAAGATCACAGTTTGTGAATCTAGTAGAGCCGTTCTTGAGAGATATACAGGGAAGAAGAGGAATATATGACTTTAGAGTTGTATGTGACAATTCTAATAACACAGGTGAAGTCATAGACAGAAATGAATTCATCGGAGACATATATGTTAAGCCTGCAAAATCTATTAACTTTATTCAGTTAAACTTTGTAGCAGTACGAAGTGGAGTAGAGTTCTCAGAAGTAGTTGGTAAATTTTAAGGAGTAAAAGATGGCATTTAATATTAATGAAATCAGATCACAGTTAGTACTTGGCGGTGCACGTTCTGCTCTTTTCCAAGTAAGAATAAACAATCCAGCTAACGGTGCAGGTGACTTAAAAGCTCCTTTTATGATAAAGGCTTCAGCACTTCCTGCCTCAACGCTCGGAACAGTTGAAGTACCTTACTTTGGAAGAAAGTTTAAGGTTGCTGGAAACAGAATCTTTAACCCTTGGAACGTCACTGTAATAAATGACGAGGACTTTTTAATCAGAAACTCTATGGAAGAGTGGATGAGTTCAATAAACAGTCACCAAGGTAACTTAAGGGAATTTGGAGCAGCTAGCCCATCAGAGTATAAGACTGATGCGACAGTAACTCAGTTTTCTAAAACAGGGGCAGCGATTAGAGAGTATAAGTTTGTAGGAATCTTTCCAACAGACGTTACTGAAATCAGTGTCAACTGGGAGCAGATAGATGAAATTCAACAATTCGATGTTTCGTTCCAATACGATTACTGGACTGTTAGTGGTATCACCGGTAACGCCGGCACAGACGCTTAGTAGCAGTGATGCTAAATACATTAGAGGGCTAAAGAAACTTAGCTCTCTAATTTTTATAATGGAGACTACCTAATGGCAGAATTATTCGGCTTCGAGATTAATCGAAAGACGAGCGGCTTATCAACGAACGAGCCCTCAGACAATAAATCATTCGTACAACCCCAATATGATGACGGTGCCGTCAACATTAACTCTATGGGCGGTATGTATGGAACGTATGTTGACCTTGAAGGTACTGCGAAAAATGAGGCTGAGTTAGTCACAAGATATAGAAAGATGTCTCTACAACCTGAAGTAGAGCACGCAATTGATGATATTATTAATGAATCAATAGTATCAGATCCAACACAACCCGTTGTTGATATTAACCTTGACGCATGTAAGGATATGTCACCAAAGGTAAAAGACCTCATACATGAGGCGTTTCAGCACACAACTGAGCTTCTAGGCTTATCGTCAACTGGATATGAAACATTCAGAAGATGGTATGTAGACGGAAGATTATATTATCATGCTATTATTGATGATAAAGATCCTACTAAAGGCATACAAGAATTAAGGTATGTTGATCCTAGAAAGATCAGAAAAGTGAGAGAAACTAAAAAAGAAAAACAAGGTAACTTTACTGTTATCAAAATTGTTAAAGAATTTTTTATCTATAATGATAAAGGCTTTAACAGTAAATCTTATGCAACTCCAGACCCGATACAGGCTGGTGGCGCACAAGGTCTTAAAATCGCTAAAGATAGTATCGTACATTGTACATCTGGTTTAACAGATGAGTACAATAAGATGGTATTATCTCATCTACACAAAGCAATCAAGCCTCTTAATCAATTACAGGTTTTAGAAGATGCATCAGTAATTTATAGAATATCTAGAGCTCCTGAGAGAAGAATATTTTATATTGATGTAGGTAACCTACCTAAGATGAAAGCTGAGCAGTATCTACGGGACATGATGACTAAACATAAGAACAGATTAGTCTATGATGCTGCATCAGGAGAAGTAAGAGACGATAGAAAGTTTATGACGATGATGGAAGATTTCTGGCTACCTAGAAGAGAAGGTGGTAGAGGTACTGAGATCACAACATTACCAGGCGGGCAGAATTTAGGTGAGATGGAAGATATAGAATACTTTAAGAAGAAACTATATCGTGCGCTAAACGTTCCATCGAGCAGACTAGAGCCTGAAGCTGGTTTTACTCTAGGCAGAGCTTCCGAAATATCAAGAGACGAGTTGAAGTTTAATAAGTTTATAAGAAGACTTAGATTAAGATTTTCAGCACTCTTTAATAAGATACTAGAAAAAGAATTAGTACTAAAAGGTATATTAACACTTGATGAATGGGCTACAATTCAGAATCATGTTAAGTATGACTTCGTAGAAGATAATCATTTCTCAGAGTTAAAGAACTCAGAAATTATAAGAGAGAGATTACAGGTTCTTGGAGATATTCAAGATCATACTGGTACCTACTATTCTAAAGATTGGGTTAGAAGACATGTTCTTCACCTTAGCGAAACAGAGATCAAGGAAATGGCTGAAGAAATGGATTCAGAAAGACAAGATCAAGAAGACTTTGGTCCAGGAGGCGGCGCACATCCAGACGCTCCTTGGAATCAGCAACCAGAAGAGCCTGCACCTGGTGCAGAGACTCCCCCACCAGCTGGTGAGGATGCATAAATAATAAATATAATGGAGATATAGTATGGCAGAGCCAAAATTGAGTGGGACACCACAAGTTGATTTAGATGCGCTTATTAATAGTGCAATGGGCGAGAAGCCTTCAGCGGTGCAGAGAGAGTTTGATAACGAGATGATGCAACGTGCTGCAGATTTAATTGCAGGTAAGAAAGATGCTCTACATAGAGATATGTTCGGGCAAGAACCTATTTCAAAAGAAAAAGAAATAGATGATGAGCAGCTATCAGCTGAGCCATCAGAAGAAGAAATTGAGGATGCTCTTAATGACGATGAATCTGATCCAGAAATGGATTCATTAGTAGACGACGAAGAGCAAGACGAACAACCAGAAGAGGCAGAAGACTCTTCAGAAGAGGACAACGATGAAACATCTTAGAGATATATTAGAAGCTGTTAAAGATCTTCCTCACCACGGACGAGATAAGGCCGAAGGTGAAAAGCAATGGAAGAAGAAGCATACTGATAACATTGACGATAGAGAGTATCCAGCTAAAGGAACTGATGATGTATTAAATGCTAGAAAAGCAAAAAAAGATCATTCCAAGAAAGCTGATTTATCTAAAGACGAAGAAAAGACTGCATATGAAGAGTACTCAACAGCTGAAGATATCATTGAGCAATTATTAGATATGGCTGAAGTTGATGCTGATCAATCTTTCTCACTAATGAGTGAAGAAGAAGTAATGATCGCTCCTAACTTAGCTGAGCATTTAGTATATGTAATTGATCAATTAGATGAAGCTAATAGAGAAGATTTCATTGAGCTATTATTAAGAGACGAAGAATCATTTGCTAAGATGGTTGAGTTCGCACTAGGTGTTGAATAATGAGAGTAATCATCCTTAAAGGCAATGAAGCAGCTGCAGGTACAACCTCAGGAGCAGCTACAACAGTAGACAATGCTAAGCTTGTTAAGTTTTATCACACAGCACCAGCAGTAGTAACATTAATAACTAGTGGTGGAGCAGCGATAGGTAATACAACAGTAGATGCTGGTATACATTACTTTCATAAAAGAGCTGATGAGAAGTTATTCGCTTCTGCAGGCCTAGTTACAGCAGTAGGATACGGAGACTAATATGAAGCTTATTACAGAAGTTAACTTTTTAGACAATGTAAACTACATTAAAGAAGATGCCGGAGAAGGCAAAAAACAAAATTACTTTATTGAAGGTGTATTCCTTCAATCAAACCTCCAGAATAGAAACGGAAGGGTATACCCTAAAGCGACTATGTCAGAAGAGGTAAGTCGATATATTAAAGATAATATTGACAATAAAAGAGCATATGGAGAACTAGGACACCCAAGTGGTCCTACTATTAACTTAGATAGAGTCTCTCATATGATAACAAGTCTTAAAGAGGACGGCGATAATTTTATTGGTAGAGCCAAAATAATGGATACACCAATGGGAAACATAGTTAAGAATCTTATGGATGAGGGTGCTCAATTAGGAGTGTCTTCAAGAGGTATGGGATCACTAAAACCAAATAACGGCGTTATGGAAGTACAAGGTGATTTTATGCTAGCAACTGCAGCTGATATTGTAGCTGATCCGTCCGCACCGGATGCTTTTGTTAAAGGTGTTATGGAAGGTTGTGAATGGGTTTATGATGCAGCGGAGTCTCAATGGAGAACTCAGCAAGTTGTAAATGAGATTAAAAACACAGGTATTAAATCAAGTAAAATTCTTAACGAGCGTAAGATAGAGCTATTCGAAAAGTTCTTGAACTCGCTAGTATAGAGTTATTATAAATAATACTACGAAATACTTTTTATTTATTTAAGAGGAGCTAAAATGGCTGATAAAGAATTAGAGCAGGTAGTCGATACCGAAGCAGCACAGCTTGATGAATTCAAGGCTACTGGCGATGCTTCTATGGTGGCCGATCCGGTTTCTACAAAGAGCAATAAAAGACCAGCAGACAAAGATGGTGGAGAGAAGGCTATGCCTACTCTATCGAAAGCTGGCATGATCGGAGCTGTAGTCCAGAAATTAACTGGATTTAGCAAAGGTGGAGTTAACGACGCATATGCTACTATTTTTGGTAAAGATGCGAAGAACACATCTGCTAAAAATATGGCAACGATTGCAGGTAAAAGCAAGTTCAAAGAAGATGTAGCAGAAATCTTTGACGGGCAAGATCTTGCAGAAGAGTTTTTAGACAAAGCAGCAATTATTTTTGAAGCATCTGTTATGGCAAGAGTACTTGCTGAAACAGCTAGACTTGAAGAAGAGTTTGCAGCTAAGTTAGAAGACACTTCATTAGGACTAAAGGAAGAAATGACTGATAAAGTTGATAACTATCTTTCTTATGTCGCAGAACAATGGATGGAAGAGAACGAAGTAGCTATTGAATCTAGCCTTAAGGTTGATATAGCTGAAAACTTCATGGTTGGTTTGAAAGAACTATTTGAAAACAACTATGTTGAAGTTCCACAGGACAAATTAGACTTAGCAGCTGATGCAATTGCTATGTCGGAAGAGCTTGAAGGCAAACTCGATGCTTCTATAAACGAAAAAATCGAATTGCAAAAAGAGATTGACTCTTTGAGAGTTAAGGACTTAGTATCTGAGCAATCAGATGGTCTTAGCGTTTCACAAAGAGAGAAACTTTCAGCGTTAGTTGAAGGTATCGAATATAATGATGTTGACGAGTTTAGTGCTAAGCTAAGCGTAATCAAAAACCAGTACTTTGCTACTAAGAGCGTAATTGCGGAAGAGGTATCGGAAGATACACCTATCGACGTAGCAGAAGAAACTAGGGCGGCCGTCGATCCAGTAATGAGTCGATATGCAAGTGCAATTTCACGCACTATAAATAAATAAATAATGTTTAGGGTAATTTAAAGGAGAACTATTATGGACCTTAGAACTAATTTAGTTGAGAAGTGGCAGCCAATTCTTGAGCACGGAGATCTTACACCGATCGCAGATACTCATAAACGTGCAGTTACAGCTCAACTTTTAGAAAATACAGAAATTGCTTTGAGAGAAGGAAGCACATATTCTAGTCAATCACTTCTCAGTGAGGCAACTCATACACCGACTAACGCAACTGGCGCAGATGTTGACAATTACGATCCTGTTTTAATCAGCCTCGTAAGAAGAGCAATGCCTAATCTAGTAGCTTATGACATGTGTGGTGTTCAGCCTATGTCAGGACCTACAGGACTTATCTTCGCGATGAGATCTAAGTATACTAACCAGTCTAACTCTGCAACTGAAAGTTTCTACAATGAAGCTGACACTGCATTCTCGACTGTAGCTGGTAACGCTAACACACTTGGTGACAAGCATGTTGGTACAGTACCTGGAAGCGCGAATAACGCTGAAGCAGGTGCTTATAACTTTGCTGACGGTATGCCAACTAACCAAGCTGAAGCTTTAGGTAATGCATCTAACGTTGCATTCCCAGAAATGGCTTTCTCAATTGAGAAAGTATCAGTTACTGCTGGTTCAAGAGCGTTAAAAGCTGAATACACAATGGAACTTGCTCAAGATTTAAGAGCTATCCATGGTCTAGATGCTGAAACAGAATTAGCTAATATTCTTTCAACAGAAATTTTAGCTGAAATCAACAGAGAAATAATCAGAACAATCAATGTTGTTGCTAAGCAAGGTGCCACTACTGACACTACTACTGCTGGTACATTTGATCTTGATACCGATTCAAATGGTAGATGGTCAGTTGAGAAATTCAAAGGCTTAATGTTCCAAATCGAAAGAGATGCGAACCAAATTGCTAAAGACACTCGTAGAGGAAAAGGTAACGTTTTAATTACTTCTTCTGACGTTGCTAGTGCTTTACAAATGGCTGGTGTATTAGATTACACTCCTGCTTTGAATTCTAACAACCTACAAGTTGATGATACTGGTAATACTTTTGCTGGTGTTCTAAACGGCAGATATAGAGTTTATATCGATCCATATACTACTGGTAACTATTACACATTAGGATATAAAGGATCTTCAGCATTTGATGCTGGTATATTCTACTGCCCTTACGTACCTTTACAAATGGTGAGAGCCGTTGGTGAAGCAACTTTCCAACCTAAAATCGGTTTTAAAACTCGTTACGGCGTAGTTGCAAATCCTTTTGCAGAAGGAACAGGCGTAGGACTTGGAGCGTTGAACAAAGACTCAAATGTATATTACAGAAGAGTGCTTGTTAACAACATCATGTAATCTCGGATTACAATCCTTAAAAGAGCGCTTCGGCGCTCTTTTTTTTGTTTAAAATAACAGTTGATTTATTTGAATAAGTTCATATAATATATGTATAAACAAAAAAGAGGAATAGTAAATATGTTACAACTTGATAAATACCTTAAAGACATCGACGCTGCTAATAGCTTAGATGCAAAGAAAGAAGCCTTAGTAGAGATGATTAATGCATCACACGCTAAAGCTGAGACTAAACGTAAAGCATTATATATTGCTGAGACGTTAACGCATCCAACTAAAGTGTTACAATACGCTTACAACTTCGCTCTATCAGGTGAAGGAATGGCTGTAAAGTGATGGACTCAGTTACCTTCTTTGAAGAAGTACGTATAGAGCTCTGTAAGAGATTCAAGATACGTAGCGATGCGCCCTGGACTAAACAGGGTATTAGTGAACGTAGTCATTATAATCCAGCAATGTATGCTGATGATCCTCGTGGACCGGTTATAACTGTCGCACGCTCTTTAGAAGTATTAGATAGAACTAATGGAGATATCCTTGAAAAGAACTAAACCGAAAGTAGGTGATATGATCACCCATACTGAGCCTTACTTTAAGAGAGAAAATTCTGGTAAAGTAATACAGCTCTTAGCTATGCAGTTTGTATATAGGACGGAAGGTGGACATATACGTCACTGTATGTTCAGTGAACAGTGGACACCAAGGGCTAAAGGGTCTAAGAGCTAGTTGTAGAGTTAGCCTAAATATACACATGGCAGCACTAAACAAACAACCTGATAATTTAAACTTCTTATCACCGCTCAAATTTGACTTTGTGATTAACAAGTTACCGAATGTCAACTTCTTTTGTCAGTCAGTACTTCTGCCTGCTGTTACTCTTGGTACAGCTGAAGTCCCAACACCATTTGTAAAAATGCCTAACCCAGGTACTCATATTGACTTTACTGAGTTTCAAATCTCATTCAGAGTAGATGAGCAAATGACATCATATTTAGAACTATATAATTGGTGTAGAGCATTAGGATTTCCTGAAAGCTTTGATGAGTATAAATCTTTAAGTGATTCAGATAGAAGAAAAAATCCATTAGGTGATGGTGATATAATGAGTGATGCTACGCTTATAATTCATAACAGCGCATCACAGCCTAACCTTAAAGTGAAGTTTATTGGCTTGTTTCCATCAACACTATCTGAGTTAATGTTTGATCTTAGAGGTGGTGATATTCAATACATTGAGTGCATTGCGTCATTCAGGTATGAAAGATTCGATATAGAGTTGATTTCGAAGTAAGAAGCCGTTATAATAATCTATGTAGTAGATTGGAGATAAGACTATATTATGACATTAGATGATATTATGAAAAAGTGGTCCATCGATAGCGATATTGACCGTACTGAACTTGGTGAGGAAGCTTTGAAGATCTCTAGGCTTCATTCCAAATACTTTAATATATTTAGCAGTGAGCGATTACAGTGTCGTAAGCTTGAGGCTGAACTTAAAGTTCTGAAAAAACAAAAATACGAATACTACAATGGTACCTTAGACTACGATGAGTTAAATGAACTCGGATGGGAACCTAATCCATTAAAGATCTTAAGAGCTGATATACCTCAGTATATTGATAGTGATAAAGACTATATAGAGCTTACACTTAAGATTGCATATCAACAAGAGAAGGTTGAATTCTTAGAATCAGCCATCCGCTCCCTTAATAGCAGAGGCTTTAATATTAAAGCTGCAGTAGAGTGGGAGAAATTCAAGGTAGGTTTATAATGCCGTATATAGATAAAACACCAATCAGTCGTGTTAAAGCAGCAATTAGTTTATGGGAAGGTGTTATGCACGATCCTAATATAGATGGTTACAATGGCTTTGCATGCTTCAAAAAAATAATGCAAGCTAAATGGGCAGCTGAAAAAGCTCTCGAGAATGTACCACCATATCATGAAAAGGATAAATGGGTAGAAGAGAACAAACCTAAAGCTGAAGTTAAAGAAGGCTCATTTTATGGCTATAAACAAAAACATGATAACTTTTATCCAGGACTAGATGACTAATGAATGCACTTATAGTAGGATATGGCTTTGTAGGTAAAGCTACCGAGTTGACTCTTAGGTCACTCAACCCTGGATTAAATATTTCTATTCATGACCCTATGGCAGGATGGACAAGTGAACCACATGACTATGACTGGGTGTTTATTTGTGTACCAACTGACTTAACCAAAGGTCGTAAGCTCTCTACTAAAATAGTAGATGAAGTATATAAACAATTCAATGGTGAGCAGATTATTAGATCTACTCTACCACCTGAACAAGTAGATAAGTATCCTGATGCTACTTTATGGCCTGAGTTCTTACGAGAAGTAACATTCGATATAGACGCTACTCAGCCTCAAGTTACTGATGTAATTGGCGTAGATGGGTACTATGATGGTACATTCACAGGAATGACTGACCCGAAGGGTACATTTACTGATTGGCTTAAATATCAAAGAGCAGTTAATATTGTATCAAGAAAAGAAGCTGCTATGTTTAAGATGAGTAGGAATGCTTTCCTCTCTACTAAGGTTATGTTTGCTAATATGCTATATGGTAAATGTAATGAATTAGATATTAATTATGAGAATGTTAAAGAGTTATTACAGCATTCGTTAGATGCTACAACTCATTGGGATGTACCTGGACCTGATGGTAAGAAAGGCTTTGGTGGTAAATGTCTACCTAAAGACACTTCTCATTATCAAACCTTAAGTCATGATCCACTCAGCAGCATTGTTCTCCTGTTAAATAAATACTATAGAGAAAAGATATTATGAAAATAGGCTTTACATGTTCATCGTTTGATCTACTACATGCTGGACATGTTAGTATGTTACGTGACTCTAAAGCTCAATGTGACTATCTTATTTGCGGCCTGCAAGTAGATCCTACTATTGATAGAGCAGAAAAAAATACTCCTACTCAAACTATCGTTGAACGATATACACAACTACAAGCTATTAAATATGTAGATGAGATCATACCTTACGCAACAGAAGCTGATCTACTAGACATATTAACAATGCTTCCAATTAATGTTCGTATCCTCGGTGAGGAATACAGACAAAAAGATTTTACAGGTAAAGAGATTTGTCAGAGAAGAGGCATAGAGCTCTTCTTTAATAATAGAGATCACAACTTTAGTACGACAAATCTTAGACAAAAGGTATATGACAGAGAAATTATACGTAGAGAAGTATAACGACGCTTACGTTAAAGCATTCTGTGAACCGGGTGTAGCATACGAACTATCTGAATTTTTTACATTCACAGTTCCAGGTGCTAAGTTCATGCCCCAGGTTAGAAATAAATTCTGGGATGGTAAGATACGTTTATACAATCCAGCCACTATGCTGCTGTATGGTGGATTAATACCGTACATTAGAAAGTTTGCTTACGAAAGAGGATATGAAGTTGATGTTGATGATGAGCTCATGGACGAGACATACTCTATCAAGGAAGCTTCTGATTGGTGTAGAGATGCATCTAACTTAGAGCCAAGAGACTATCAGATAGAAGCTTTCGCTCATGCAATGAGATCAAGAAGAGCTCTATTATTATCACCTACCGCTTCTGGTAAATCACTAATTATATACTTCATAGCTAGAAAAATGCTAGAAGATGGTATCAAAATTCTCACTATCGTTCCAACAACTTCGTTGGTATATCAGATGAAAACTGATTTTGAATCATATGGTTATGAGAATAATATAAGAGTAATTGATGGAACTCAAGACAAGAGCTGGAGAGTAGACATACCTGAGAACATAGTTATATCTACATGGCAATCTATATATAAAATGCCTAAGCCATGGTTTAATCAATTCAAGTGTGTGCTGGGTGATGAAGCACATAACTTTAAATCTAAATCACTAACATCTATAATGACTAAGTTAGAAAATTGTCCTTATAGATTTGGATTCACAGGTACCTTAGATGGTACACAAACACATAAGTTAGTACTTGAAGGTCTGTTTGGTACAGTTAAGAAAGTAACTACTTCTAAAGAGTTAATGGATGAGGGCACCTTAGCGGAGCTTAAGATAAAATGTATACAACTCGCTCATCCTCAAGAAGATTGCAAGCTACTTAAGAAGGCCGACTATAGAACTGAGATAGATCATATCATACTTAATGAGAAGCGTAATAAATTCATAGAAAATCTAGCCCACTCACTTAAAGGTAATACGTTAATACTGTACCAATTAGTTGAAAAGCATGGGAAAGTACTATATAATAACATAGTATCAGAGATAAAAGACGGTCTATATCCAGACCGTAAAGTATATTTTGTCTCTGGTGAAATAGATGCTCAGACAAGAGAGAATATTAGAACGGTAGTTGAGACAGATACAGATGCTATTATTGTAGCGTCCTATGGAACCTTTTCTACTGGTATTAACATTCGTAATCTAAATAATATTATATTTGCTTCACCTTCGAAGTCTAAGATTAGAGTTTTACAATCAATAGGCAGAGGGTTAAGAAAATCAGACACTAAAGAGTCTTGTACTCTATTTGATATTGCTGATGATCTTAGCTGGGGCTCGAAAAGGAATTATACACTTCAACATTTTACTGAAAGAGTTAAATATTATAACGACGAGAAATTCGATTATAAGATCTATCAAGTAAAGCTATAAAGGACACTTATGTTTGTTTTTATTCGTCTTTCAGATAAGACTATATTATGTGGTCATATCACACACGATGATGATTACTATCTTACATTAGAGAACGTAGTTGAAATGGGTACTAAACCTTTAAATGCAATAGCTGGACTAGAGCAACAATATTATTTTAAAGGAATGTTTTCACCGTTCTCGATATCTGAAAAAATAATAACCGAGCTACCTAAAGAAATGATTGTTACTATTAATAGTGATCTTGATACTTCCTTAGAGGCTGCATATTTTAGATTTGTAGATGACTGGTTCTTAACAAGAAATAGAGTGAACGAACGTGCACTCAAAAGGAATGATATTCCTGATAATGATAAGCCAACGTCAGATGATAATGCTATGGATATGTTAGAGGCTTACTTAACTAAGCAAGGCCTCGCAAACAATGAGATACACTAATGGGTAAACACTACGTAGATAATAAGGTACTATATCAGACCTTACTTGATTATAAATTATTAAGACTTAAAGCTGAAGAAAAGGGTCTTAAGAAAAAGGATAAAGGATATCCTCCTATTCCTAATTATGTTGGCGAATGTCTATTACAGATAGCAAACAGACTATCATACAAGCCTAACTTTTCTAACTATATGTTTAGAGAGGAGATGGTAGGTGATGGTATAGAGAACTGCATCAACTACCTAAACAATTTTGATCCTGAGAAGAGTAAAAATCCTTTTGCTTACTTCACTCAAATAATTTACTATGCTTTTCTTAGACGTATTGATAGAGAGAAAAGACAGCTTTATATTAAACATAAGACTTTAGAGAATCATATGATTATGGATGACATGGCTACTCATGCCGATGATGCGTCCGATACTGGTTCAGTTAAAGTTAACCTTGAGACTGACTATATGAAGGACTTTGTATCTAACTTTGAAGATAAAATCGAAGCACGTAAAGTAAGAAGAGAGGAGAAGAAGAAAACAGAAAACTTGGATAAGTTTATTGATGAGTAAGATTGCCTTAGTGACCGATATACATTTCGGAGCTCGTAATGATAACGCTAGAGTAGCTGACTTTCAGCAGAAGTTTTTTGATGAAGTATTCTTTCCTTATATCGATGAGCATAAAATCGATACCGTAGTTGATCTTGGTGATACATTTGATCGTAGAAAGTTTGTTAACTTCAATACATTAGATAGAGCTAAGAAGATGTTCTTTCAACCTATGCTTGATAGGAATATTGATTGTCATGTACTTGTAGGTAATCACGATGCATATTTTAAAAATACTATTGAAGTTAACTCAGTAGACCTTCTTACTAAGGAATATCCTAATATAACACCATACAGTAAA
>TARA_R110002153_G_scaffold3042_9_pt1 | contig 25760 bp, 21 predicted proteins | sample TARA_R110002153 | Tara Oceans TARA_R110002153 (sample SAMEA4398193) | marine metagenome | biome: Polar Biome; feature: [SRF] surface water layer (ENVO:00010504); material: water (ENVO:00002006), including particulate matter (ENVO:01000060) such as... | depth 5 m | reverse complement strand
GTCTTAAATAATCGCATCCGTATCCAGCGTCGTAAATTTGATTTCTCTCACGGCACTGAGGATTTACGTTACATTGAGGTAAGCATCACAAATCAACGTATCAGCCAGATCCAAGAGCTCAAACTAGGCCAAAGTATTAATTCTGTTTATCTCGAACCTTGGCTGGTTACTCGTTTGGTCAGTAGTGGCCGAGAAGACCGTATGTTGGTACAAATCAACGATGTCCCCACTATTTTGACTCAGGCATTAGTAGCAGTGGAAGATAAGGACTTTTATCAACACTTTGGAGTGGCGCCACTGTCTATCATAAGAGCCTTAATGGCGAATATTTCAGCGGGGCGCACCGTTCAGGGTGGCAGTACTTTGACTCAGCAGTTGGTTAAAAACCTGTTTTTAACCCGCGAAAAATCCTTAGTTCGTAAAGCAAAAGAAGCAATGATGGCACTGCTTATTGAAGTCCGATACAGCAAAGATGTGATCCTCGAAGCTTATTTAAACGAAGTGTTTTTAGGACAAAATGGAGATACCGGTGTTTATGGGTTTGGTTTAGCCAGTTATTTTTATTACGACCGCCCCTTGAATGAACTGAGTATTGACGAAATGGCTACCTTGGTGGGCATTATCAAAGGCCCTTCTTATTACAATCCCCGTAAACATTCTGAGCGAGTATTAGAAAGGCGCAATATAGTGTTGCGTTCGATGTTTGAAAGTAACCACTTGTCACCTAATGAATATCAAGATTTAGTCAAACTGCCGATTAAACTGGCTACTGGCGCCAGCTTGAAAAAAGATAAACATCCGGCTTTTATGGATCAAGTAAGACGTGAGTTGCGAATGGTGCTAGACAATCCAGATATTCGCCAGTCGGGTTTAAAAGTGTTCACGACTTTAGACTCTAATGCACAAGTGAAGGCCGAACGTGCCGTTTCGCGAGGCGTCGCAGTACAAGAAAAACGCATTGGCTTAAGCGATTTTGAGGCGGCTATGATAGTAACCGACATCGATTCGGGAGAAATTCGCTCGATTGTTGGGGGCAGAAATACTGATTATGCTGGTTTTAACAGAGCCCTGGATGCTAAACGTTCTATTGGTTCATTGATCAAACCCGCTATTTACCTTACCGCGCTAGAGCAGGCAGCAGACTATAACTTAGCCACACATTTGAAAGACGAGCCAATAAAACTTAAAAGCACTTATGGCAAAATGTGGCAGCCACAAAATTCAGATAAAAAATTCCGCGGTGAAGTGCCACTATTGACCGCTTTGAGTCGGTCACTGAATGTGCCCACTGTTACTTTAGGAATGAACCTAGGGCTAGGGAACATTGCCGATACAATTTGGCGCTTAGGGGTGGAAGAGGAACTCGAATTGTATCCGGCGCTTACTTTGGGAGCGGTAAATTTTTCGCCGCTTCAAGTGAACCAGATGTATCAAACCATAGCTAACAACGGTCGTTATATACCCCTGCATTCCATTACTGCCATTATGTCAGCAGATAATAATTTATTGTGGAATTTCGATATTGGCGAAGAGCAGCGAGTTGACGAGCAGGCTACTTATTTGCTGAATTATGCATTACACAAAGTAACGCTGGAAGGCACTGCAAAAGCCATAAGAGAAAAATTTCCTAATATCAATATGGCGGGTAAAACAGGTACTACCGATGATTATCGCGATAGTTGGTTTAGTGGTTTTGATAAAAATATTTTAGTAACCAGTTGGATAGGCAAAGATAACAATCAGCCTGTTAACTTAAGTGGTGCCAGTGGTGCCATGCAATTGTTTATTGCTTATCAGCAACAACAAGAGCCTAAGTCACTGGTGAGACGTTTCCCTGATGGCTTAGGGATTGCCCATTTTGATAATGCAACAGGGCATTTAAGCAAAGCAGGCTGTACTGACACTTTTAGTGTGCCAGCTATCATCGATGCTCTGCCCCCAGTACCTAAAAAATGTTTTGGTGAGTCCACTGTGCCTGATAAGCCCAAAAGTTTGTGGGAAAAGATATTTGGATAGTAAATATAGGTGTTTACTGTAGCTGGGTAATTTAAATTATAGCTGCTGATAAGCGCCATTAGTCAGGCATGGTAAGTCGCTTATAATGTGTTAATCATTAGTTTTTGACATAATATGAATATTGCCATTATGGTTAAAAATACGGCAAAAGCATGTTTGATTTTTTGCTGTGGTAGTTTCATTGAATAACGTTGACCTATAAAACTTCCCAGAATACCTATAATTGATATTATGGAAATAGTCGACCAATCCAATAGCAGGTTATTTTCCTGAAGAATGGATTGATATTTAATAAATCCAGCACCTGAATTGATTGATATCACCACCAAACTAGTAAAAATTGCTTGGCTCATTACTAATCCACCTAATAAAACTAGGGCTGGCACAATTAAAAAACCACCTCCAACACCAGCAAAGCCTGTCAATAAACCTACACCAATCCCCTGCATTATGGTTAACAAGCGATTTAACTCGTTAGGCGCTTGCGGTTTAAAAGAGTGAAACATTCTCCAAGCAGCGGCAAGCATAACAATTGCCAATACTATGACTTGTGTTGAGCCTGAAACATAGCTACTGGACCAAGCTCCCACATAGGCACTGAGCATACTTGGGCCGCCAAAATAAATGACCAGTGTCCAGTTGACTTTTTTTTGCTTTATACCTATTAAAGCTGTGGTTGCACTAATAGAACCAACAATAAGCAATGCACTTGCTATGGCTACTTTTTCAGAATAACCCAAACCATAAATTAGCATCGGAACAGTTAATATTGCACCGCCTGCCCCTAAAATACCTAGGCTCAGGCCAATAAGGCTTGCACCAATAAAAACAATAAACATTTTATAAACTCTTACTGATGCCAATAGAAATACTGGCTATTGATTTTGCACTATTCCAACTAGATACTGCTTTGACGCAAAAGAACTCACCTTAGTATTGGTGCAATGCATAACCACCTTTTAAGTGGCCGACATCTTTAAACCCTAAGCGTACAAGGGCTTGTGCAGCTAGTTGAGAACGGCTACCACTGCGACAAACCAGTATGAGTTGTTGTTGTTTATTATGTTTATGCTGCTGCACAAATTCGACTAATTGCGTCAAGGGCACATTGTTTTCGAAATTTTTGTCGTGCTGCAGTGCGTATTCGTAGGGCTCACGAAGGTCAATTAATGTCATATTATTTGGTTGTTCTAAAGCTTCGGCCAAACTGCGACTAGTATATTCACGTATTGATGCTTTTTGGCAATCACCAATTAAAGCTCCACACATAATTTCAGTGCCTGATTGATCGACAATATGTGTATCCATTAGTGTTTTTTGGATCACAAATTGTTTGCTGTCTATTTCGTTAGCAATAACTTGTGCAAGTAACGAGTTGCGTGATATTTCGGCTGTAATACTAGTAGTAAACTCATTATTATAATCATGACTGGGACAAATAAGGCTGTCAGTGCCGATAAGCGATTTTAATAACTGCAAACTTGTAAACATAGCTGCTGCACTACTGCTTGAAAAATTTGTTCTGCCAAGACTATCCATTAAGATCAAATCACCACAAAACCCATAATGAACAACCAATTCGTCTGTTGTCGCTTTAACAGGATCACAAAGTATCAGGCTAATACTATCTGCGGTATGGCCAGGAGTGGTTACTTTAACTAGCCACTTATCGCCCAAAATAATGTAGGGGTAGGGTTTGCCATGAATGATTGTTGTCTTTGAGTTAATTGGCCATCCAAGAATGTCAGTTTGCTGCTGGGCTAAATAATCTTCGGCAATATCTCCTCGACATGACTGGTGATCAGCGTGGCCATGGGTGTCAATAACGGCAACTAAATTTAGGTCCTGGCAGGTCAGCAGTGTTTTCAGGCGTTCGGTTAGCTCGGGCAACGGGTCGATAAATATTGCAGATTTAGTATTTTTATCAACATACAACCAGCTGCAACCACCACCGACTTTAAATTGAATTAGACCTTCTAGTGGTGTTTTGTCAGCAATGATATCTGTGTCTATAGTTAAACAGCTTTGTCTCAACGCTTGAGCTGCAAAAACTATTCGAGTGCAAGCTTCGTCAATTTGTTGTTGTGTCATCGCTGGCCCAAAGGACATTCGAATTGCCGCTCCACTTTGCCATGCAGGAAGTCCCATAGCGTCTAATACAAAACTGCGTGTGACCTTTGAACTACAAGCAGAGCCTGAGCTGACCCGTAAATTCGCAGCGTCGAATAAATCCATTATTTCTTTAGAGCTAAACCCAGGGATAGCAAAGTTAAGGGTAGTTGGTACTGAATTTTCAAAACTATGATTAAACACAATTTTCGGGAAGGCTTGGGTTAAAGCAGTGGCAAGTTGTTGGCGAAATAAGTGGAGAGTTTTTAAAGGTGTAAAAGTATTCTTACTATCGCCGTTGAGCATACTAAATATTACATTTAAAGCCGCTACACCTGGTAAGTTTTCAGTACCTGAGCGTAAACCACTTTCTTGGCCGCCACCGGCAAGAAATGCCGTAAATGGTGCGTTTTCTTTAACATACATAAAACCAATGCCTTTAGGAGCATAAAGCTTATGACCACTAAAGGGGGCATAGTCAATACTGGTATTAGCCAAGTTCAAATCTGTTTTGCCTAATGCTTGCACGCAATCTACCATCCACGCAGTACTTTTATTATTGGCACGTATGGTTCGGTCTAAAAGTTGGATGTCTTGATAGACTCCGGTTTCGTTATTAACCGCCATGGTACAAATCATTAAGGCATTGGGTACTTCTTTTGCGATAAAATCCATATCAAGCTGACCCATTTCATTCACTGGAATTGCTTTCACTTCGGCGTTTATTTCAAGAATGTTATTCCAGTGCTTGAGTGACTCAGGTACTGCTTTATGTTCAGTAGCACCATACAAAAGACAATATTTTTTACTGCTATCAAGCGTTTTTTTAACACTGTATAAGGCCGATAAAATAGCTGTTTGAATACCTTCTGTTGCCCCACTGGTAAATATAACTTTACCGTCACCAGCGCCAATAATATTTTTTGCCTGCTGCCGAGTTTCCTCAATTATTTGTTTTGCCTGAAGCCCTGTAACATGACTACTACTGGGGTTGCCAAAGAGTGTTTCCATGGTTGATAAAGCAGCCTTCGCAGCTTGCGGGAGCACTTGAGTCGTAGCATTTGCATCCAGATAAATTAAGCTGAGTGGTTGCTTTGGGGTGCTAGGTAAATTAATCATAAAACTCTCTCAAATTATTCTGTAAATCGTTGCAGCAAAAGCGCTAGATCCAACAACTTCAAACTTAAGGGAATTTTTTCACCAATCGGAAGGTTTTTCTTTGCTTATTATCTTTTAAAATAACGATCCTGTAGTTTTATATTTCAAGTTACTATGGTTGGTTAGTAAAATATTCTCATAGTGATGAGTTGGGAGTAAATTTTACTGTTTTGTTAGATAAGAGGTTGAAGTTAAATACCTGGCTAGGGTGTCTTTTTAATGACAACGGATTGCGGCCTTTTTTGATCTTCTTGCCTATATTGTCCTGGTAAATGAGATTGTTTATTTATCCTGTTTTGGATAAAACCACTAATAGGTGGTGGTTTGGAACAATCAATTTGAGCACCCATAAAACCTAATAGTACGGCAGTTGTTTGTTTGCTAGTACTACTGCAATCCGCTCGCACTTTTAGGCTGTCTCTTAGTTTTTCATCTTCGGTCATAAAAGGATCTTTGACTTCTGCATCTATTATTGGCGAATTTTTATGTTGCTGATAATTCCGAGATGCTTGTTCCGCCAACCTATTTTGCTGTTGTTGGTTAAAGCTGTTTAGATGGCGTCTTGCCATACTGCTCGAAAGAGTACGGATTTCTGCACTAGGTGTTGCTGCAATGTTTCTACCCGTAATGATGATTTCATTAATATCATCGTCTTGCACAGGCTCTTCAGGTATCTCTTCTGGTACTTCTTCAGCTAATTCGGGCTGAGGCGTTTGCAGTTGCGGTGAAACTGGAGGGTATTGAACCTCTGAGTTCAAAGTAGTTTCAATTTCGCTATCTGCGGGTGTTTCGACAACGGGAAGCTCTTCTTCTTCTGGCTCAACTAGCTGAGGTTTTTCCTCTTCAATAATATCTACAGGGATTTCCGGCGTCTTGGAGGGGAAATCAAAAATCAATATTGCCTGAATGACCTCTGGCTTTTTTTGGGGCGAGTCTAATACTGAAGGAAATATAACCGACTGAGCAACTACATATATAACTATCAGGTGCGCAAAAACTGATAAAAATAGAAACTTGTTTCTTTTAAACACTGCTGCTCGCGCATGGCCTTGATGAATGTTTAGGATTTAATAGAGTACCCTGTTTTGAATTAGTTCAAAATAGCAATGATACCAAAATCCACTAACGGTGAGTGGGGGCAGTTAGGACAAATGCAGTATTTTCAAGGCACTACTTCTAGAGTCAGTAACAAGTACCTCGGACTGGCTATCAGAAAATATACTTTTAGTGACTTTTTCCATCTCATCACGTTCGTTCTCATTAACCGCCACCACAATAGTGATTTTACTTATATTTTTTAAATACATCTTCCCAAGCATTGTTATCGCAACTACATCTTCAGTGGTTAATGATATTCCCGAGATATTGGTGTAATCGATTAGGATTTTTTTATATTGATTGGTCACACTTTTGTACTCTTTGCTTTGGAACATAAACATCAAGTCTAAGGAGTTCAGATTGCCCTCAAGAGTAATGCAAGCAATGTTTTCTGTAATGGAAATGTGGTATTGCATTTTTTGTATATTATCCATCGAATGTGTAGTTGAAGAGTAAGCCAAAATTGAGTATGTCGCACTGATATCTTTCTTTCAAGCCGAGATTGTGTATTGAGCAAAGCTCCACTTTGAATACGTGCACCAACTTGATCCCATTTTTACCTTTTGCACCAAAAAAACGCAATTAAATATAGTGATTAGTAGTCATGACTAGTTAACGTATTGATTTTTAGGATAAAAAAATATGGCATGGGACTTGTTGTAGTTCTATCAATTACTGACTACACATAACAATAAACTGGGAGCTACACCATGAAATTAGTTACTGCGATCATTAAGCCTTTCAAGCTTGATGATGTGCGCGAAGCAATCTCTGAAATCGGAATCGATGGTTTGACTGTTACCGAAGTGAAAGGCTTTGGCCGTCAAAAAGGTCACACCGAGTTATATCGTGGCGCGGAATATCAAGTGGACTTTTTACCAAAAGTGAAACTTGAAGTTGCCGTGCAAGACGACCACGTCGAGCGTTTAGTCGAAGCCATTGTTGGCGCTGCTAAAACCGGCAAAATTGGTGACGGTAAAGTATTTGTGTATGACTTAGAGCATGCCGTTCGTATTCGTACTGGCGAAACAGATGGCGAAGCCATTTAGATTTTAGGAGAGGAACCGTGGAAATTACTTTTGAATTGGGCTATGCCCTAGATACTTTTTACTTTTTGATATGCGGCGCGTTAGTCATGTGGATGGCCGCTGGTTTTACTATGCTCGAAGCGGGTCTAGTTCGCGCTAAAAACACTACCGAAATTTTAACTAAAAACGTCGCTTTGTATGCGATTGCTTGCATCATGTACATGGTTTGTGGTTATTCAATCATGTATGGCGGTGGTGATTTTACGTTATTCCTAAGTGGCATCACTGCTGATGGCGCAACAGGGGTGGCGGAACCAGCTACTTATGCTCCATCTGCTGACTTTTTCTTCCAAGTGGTATTCGTAGCTACTGCTATGTCTATTGTTTCAGGAGCGGTTGCTGAGCGTATGAAACTCTGGGCTTTCTTAGCCTTTGCTGTTGTTCTTACTGGCTTTATCTATCCTATGGAAGGTGCTTGGACGTGGGGCGGCGAATCTGTATTTGGTTTATACACCTTAGGCGACCTTGGCTTCTCTGACTTTGCAGGCTCAGGCATAGTGCATATGGCTGGTGCGTCAGCAGCTTTAGCTGGTGTGATATTACTAGGTGCTCGTAAAGGTAAATATACAGCCGATGGTAAAGCTCATGCTATACCAGGTGCTAACTTACCTTTGGCAACCTTAGGTACATTTATCTTATGGATGGGGTGGTTCGGTTTCAATGGCGGTTCTGTTTTAGCTACCGCTAGTGTTGAAAGTGCAAATAGCGTTGCTGTGGTATTTATGAATACTAATGCCGCTGCTGCTGGTGGCCTGGTTGCTGCGCTTATGTTAGCCCACATCTTATTTAAGAAAGCTGACTTAACTATGGCATTAAATGGTGCTTTGGCCGGTTTAGTGGCTATTACAGCTGAACCTTCAACTCCTTCACCTTTGCAGGCAACTTTGTTTGGCGCATTAGGTGGTATCTGCGTTGTGCTTAGCATTATTGCTCTTGATAAAGCTAAGATTGATGATCCAGTTGGCGCCATTTCAGTTCATGGTGTAGTGGGTCTATTAGGATTGCTACTTGTGCCAGTGACCAACGATGGGTCTACTTTTAGTGGTCAGTTGATTGGTGCCGCTACTATCTTTGTATGGGTGTTTGGTACTAGCTTTATTGTTTGGGCAATCATCAAAGCAGTAATTGGTATTCGTGTTACTGAAGAAGAAGAGTACGAAGGTGTAGATATAAGTGAGTGTGGTTTAGAAGCTTACCCTGACTTCACTAAGTAAAGTACTTAATCATTCGTCATTGATAGATGAGTGAAGAGATAAGTTAGTTGTAATAAAGACGTTTAGTTAACTTATTGATTAGATAATTATTAGCCTCGCATTTGCGGGGCTTTTTTATAGGTCTTACTATGCAGGGTTTAATACGGATTGGTATAAGTCAGTGCATTGAACAGCAAAATCAGAGTATCCTAATAACACTGTTAACCTTCATATTGTGGCCAATGAAAATATTTATATTAATGAGTCTGGTAATTTGGGGTTTAACTAGCTCTCAAAGTTTTGCTTATGACCGAATAACGGGTGAACCTTTTGCTTCTCGTTCTGAAGTGATAGCACAAAATGCCATGGTTGCAACCAGTCAACCTTTGGCTACTCAGGTTGGTTTGGAAATTCTCAGGCAAGGTGGTAATGCTATAGATGCAGCCATTGCAGCCAATGCTATGTTAGGGCTAGTTGAGCCAACCGGCAGTGGCATAGGAGGGGATTTGTTTGCCATTGTCTGGGATGCTAAAACTCAGAAATTATATGGGCTTAATGCCTCGGGCCGCTCACCACAATCCCTGACATTAGAGCACTTTAAGTTACAAGGACTAGACAGTATTCCTTCCCATGGGCCTTTACCCGTATCTGTCCCCGGTGCAGTTGATGGTTGGTTTGAGTTACATGCTAAGTTTGGTAGTTTACCCATGACCAGCATTCTTTCCCCTAGTATTGAATATGCTAAAAAGGGTTTTCCTGTTAGCGAATTAATTGCTTATTACATGCAGCGAAGTGCGCCTAAACTAAGTAAGTTTGCAGGCTTTAAAGAAACCTATATGCCTAATGGCAAAGCGCTAACTAAAGGCCAGATATTTAAAAATAAAGGCTTAGCAGTTACTTATGAAAAAATTGCCACCGGTGGGCGGGATGTTTTTTACAAAGGAGATATTGCCCGCTCAATAGCAGCTTACATGAAAGAACAAGGAGGCTTTTTAAGTTATGAAGACTTAGCCAGCCATACCTCTGAGTGGGTTGAACCAGTCTCAACTAATTACAAAGGATATGATGTTTGGGAATTACCACCTAACGGTCAGGGCATTGCTGCTCTGCAAATTCTGAATGTTTTGGAACAGTTTGATGTTGAGGGTATGGGTTTTGGCTCAGAACAATATATCCACACTTTCATCGAAGCTAAAAAACTGGCTTTTGAAGACCGTGCCAAGTATTACGCAGATCCTGCCTTTAATGATATTCCGGTAGATTGGTTGATTTCTAAGAAATATGCGCAACAGCGGGGCAAGTTAATCGATAATAACAAAGCGGCCAAACGTATTGATGCTGGGTTAAATCAAGGAGATACCATTTATCTCACCACCGCTGATAAAGACGGTAATATGGTGTCTCTTATTCAAAGCAATTATCGTGGTATGGGATCGGGTATGACACCCACAGGTTTAGGTTTTATGCTGCAGGACAGAGGTGAGTTGTTTAGTTTACAAGAAGGGCATTTTAATGTTTATGCGCCTAATAAACGGCCATTTCACACTATTATCCCAGCTTTTATTACCCGTAATGGTCAACCTTGGGTCAGTTTTGGGGTGATGGGCGGCGGAACTCAGCCACAAATGCATGCACAAATTGTGGTGAATTTGATAGATTTTGGAATGAATTTACAAGAAGCCGGTGATGCGCCTCGTATGTTACATTCTGGCTCTAGCCAACCTACAGGTGAGTTAATGACCGACGGAGGTTATGTTAGCCTAGAGTCAGGTTTTGATTCTAAAGTCAGAAGAGAGCTAACTAAAAAAGGTCATATACTGCGGGATGTAGTGGGTTCATATGGTGGTTATCAAGCTATTATGCGTGATCCCAAAACAGGGGTATATTACGGCGCGTCAGAAAGTCGTAAAGATGGGCAAGCGGCGGGTTTTTAGGTAATAAAAGTGCAAACGATAAAATATGATTGCGGCTGATGTAACAGGTCATAGCAACATATTAAAAATCGATACACTATGCGGGTTTTGAAGTCTATTACTGGGGAATTTAAAAAATGCGAATATTCTTATTTTTGAGTACCAATAGCGCTGTTATGGTTTTAGCACTATGACTCAAGCTCAAAAAGGCATCTGCGCAGAACCTAACTTACATGGTTTGTTTTTGACTTTTACTGTGGTTGACGACGACCCTCAAGCGATACGTGTCAAATTAGTGCGGATTTTGGATTTATTGTCTCATTTCGATGATGAATATTACGAGGCTATGGTGTCTGGTGTGCTCGCCATAGGCACCGATTATTGGTACGAACTGTATCCAAATATTATCCCCAGAGAACTTGCACCCTTTCCAAATATACATTGTGAAGATCGCAATTCTCCAAACTCACCTGGTGATTTATTTATCCTAGTTAAGGCTGATCGTATTGATATTTGCCATGCTATTGGTGTTGAGATTATTCAATTGTTAAAGCCTCACGTAGATTTATATGAAGAGGTCAGAGGATTTAGATATTTAGATGGCAGAGATCTAACCGGATTTGTTGATGGTGCTGAAAATCCAAGAGGCATGCAGAAATTTAATGTTGCTATAGTAGGTGACGATGACCCTGATTTTACTGGCGGAAGTTATGTGCATATTCAAAGATACCAGCACAATATGCAAAAGTGGCAGTTATTGCCCGTTGCTAAACAACAACAGATCATTGGTCGCAAGAAAACCGATAACACAACACTAGATGGCGCCGATTTAGTCTCGGACTCCCATACTGCACGTGTTCAATTAGCCAGCCAAAGTGGAGGTATGCTGACACAGAATATGCCTTATGGGGACATGTCTACTCAGGGATTATATTTTGTATCTTGTGCTAATAGTCCACAACCTTTTGCTAAACAACTGCAAAGTAGGGTTGTTGGTGATGAAGAAGGTAATTACGATAAGTTACTCGACTATACTACAGCCGAAACTGGCGGTGCGTTTTTTGCGCCATCAGTTACTTTTATCAAACAACAAGCTAAAGACTAAGTTCACTTAACCTTATGTATCAATATTCTGGGAAATGTAGCTGTGGAAAAGTAGTTATTCACTTTTCTAGCCCTGATGCGATAAGCAGTTGTAGGTCACGTAAGTGTGACTGCGATTATTGTATGCAACGAGGAATTGAATATTTATCTGATCCCCATAGTCAGATTACCTTTATATCTAAAACGCCACTGAGCCATGAAATACAAGGCTCAGAGCAAGCTATGTTTCTACTTTGTGCAAAATGCCAAACAGTTGTTGGTGTTGGTTATATTGACGAAAATGTTTCTGTAGGCAGTCTAAATGCCAGACTGTTAGATGAATTTGATAACTTGCAGGGTAGTTTAACTGTTTCGCCTAAAACCTTAGATAAAACTGAAAAGGTAAAACGCTGGCGTGAATTGTGGTCGCAGATGCAGCTGAAAGTGATTTGATGAGATTTTGATTAACGATCCCTGAGGCGCTATTTAACACTGACCCTCTTTAAAAAACTGAAATATATTTACTACAATAATATTGAACCATCCCAATCATCGGCTAATTCTGAATGTTGTAACTTGGCACATTGTTCGAGGTGATGAATAGCTAGGCTGTCTTCTGGGTATATATCCAGAGCTTGCTGGAAATGGGTGATAGCTTGTTGCCAGTTTTGTTGTTTTCTATAATCCAAACCTTGTTCAATTAATTTAGCGTTAGCTAACTTCAATTGTTTTACGTTTGTGTCTTGGTGATCGATAATTTCATATACTTCAATCGGGGCTTTTCTGCCTTTAACTCTTACCCAATCGAGTAAGCGATATTCGAACAAGCCTTTAGCTTCTGCTTGATGCAGAGTCTGGGCGCTAATGACGATGTCGGTATTGTATTTAGGCGCTAGGGCTTCAAGTCGATAGGCGATGTTGACGCTGTCACCTATTACCGTTGTGTCCATTCTGTCATCTGAACCAACTGTACCAATAATCACTGGGCCAAAATGGATGCCAATACCAATATTTACTGGTGGGTAATTACAGTTTGCTCGATGTTCATTATAAAGGTTAATTGCATAACGTAAATCGAGTGCTGCACGGATCGCGTCTTGGGCTTTGTCAGTATTAGAGCCTGCTGGTCTATCAAATAACGCCATCACAGCGTCGCCGATAAATTTATCAATAAAACCATTATTTTTATGAATGGGTTCATTCATTCGCAAGAAATAAGAATTTAAAAAATTCATTAATTCTTGCGGGCTCATTTGTTCGGATAAGCTAGTAAAACCACGAATGTCTGAAAATAAAATAGCCAGTTCGTCTTCGTCTGCGCGGCCAAGTTCTAGGGTTTCTGAGCCATGTTTGGCGAAGTGATCAACAAATTGTTTAGGTACAAACTTTCGAAAAGTTTGGTTTAAACGCATGGCCTCGTCGGCTTTGTTTTTATAATGTTGTAGTGTTGCTTCACTTTGAGATTGTTGGATTGTTTTGATCTTGCTTGAAGTACTACCAGTTAGAACCGCTGTTTTTTTAAGAAGCACAACTAACACTATTGTATAGAGTGCAATAATAGCTAATAAAAACAGCGGTAATGGTTGTAATACTTGCTCAAGCATTAGGTGTATTTTATCTCTTTATAACTAACGAGTTATTATCATTTCATAGTTTTTAACTGCAGCGAGCTGCAACATTAGCCAATACTTTATCTGCTATTACTAATGTTTGTTGCACAATTTCATCACTATGTGCTGCAGATACAAAACCGGCTTCATAGGATGCAGGGGCTAAGTACACGCCATTTTCTAACATACCATGATAGAAGTGGTTAAATTGTTCGGTGTTGCAGCTTATGGCTTGTTGGTAATTGGTGACGCGCTCAACGTCGGTAAAAAACAAACCAAACATACTGCCGGCGTAGTTAACAGACATCGGAATGCCATGTTTGTTCGCTAATTTTTTAAAACCTTCAGCTAAGGTTTGTGTGGTTTTTGTAAGTTGTTCATATAAGCCAACTTGCTCGATTTCGCCTAAAGATGCCAAACCAGCTGCCATAGCAACGGGATTGCCCGACAATGTGCCTGCTTGATATACCGGGCCGTCTGGGGAAATATGCCTCATGATTTCAGCTCTGCCACCAAATGCGCCTACTGGCATGCCACCACCTATTACTTTACCTAAACAAGTGAGATCTGGTTTGATATTGTATTTTTCTTGGGCTCCGCCTCTTGCCACACGAAACCCCGTCATGACCTCATCAAAAATAAGCAGCGCGCCGTATTGGTCACAAATATCCCTAAGACCCTGCAAAAAACCATCAACTGGGGGAATACAGTTCATATTACCTGCGACGGGTTCAACAATGATACAAGCAATATCTTCAGGATGTTGCTTAAAGGCATTAGCTACTGAATCAAGGTTATTGTATTCCACTGTAAGGGTATGTTTAGCATAATCAGCTGGGATTCCTGGTGAGCTAGGCACGCCAAACGTGAGTGCACCAGACCCTGCTTTTACGAGTAACGCATCGGCATGACCATGGTAACAACCTTCAAATTTTAAAATTTTATCGCGATTGGTAAAACCTCGCGCTAAACGTATGGCGCTCATGGTGGCTTCTGTACCTGAATTCACCATACGTAATACTTGCATCGAGGGTACTAACTCACTGACTTTTTCAGCCATGATCACTTCTGCTTCAGTCGGTGCTCCAAAACTTAATCCATTAGCTGCTGCATCAATCACAGCCTGACGAATTTTAGGATTGTTGTGGCCTAACACCATGGGTCCCCAAGACTGTACGTAATCGATATAACGTTTGCCATCTACATCAAAAATATAAGGGCCATCAGCTTTGCTGATAAAAGGAGGTGTGCCGCCTACGGCTTTGAAAGCTCGAACGGGTGAATTGACGCCGCCAGGTATATGTTGCTTGGCGCGAGCGAAAAGGCTTTTTGATTTTTGCATAATGACTTCTTTTTATTAAATGAATTTATTTGCTTTTAATTAGCAGTCTAACTGTTTACGTGCCATAGCACTTCACGATCAAACTGGGTAACAATATTTTCGACCCCAAGGGTCATGGCAAACAATGCCATGCGTACTAATACACCATTATCGGTTTGGCGGAAAATAGCGAGATTAGGATTAAGATTCAAATCGTTGTCTAGTTCATTGGCCTCTGCCCGCGAGTCCCTCGGCAGCGGATGCATTATTACCGTTTTAGATTGAAAATGTTTAGTGTAAATTTGCTGGTTTAAGCGAAATTTCCCTCGATATTGATTCGCTTCTTCCTGGGAGGGAAAACGTTCTTCCTGGATCCGTGTCTGGTAACAAATATCTGCGTCTACACTGCCTTCAAATTGATGGGTAATGGTGTATTTATGCCCTGCATTTTCAATTGCATCGATAATATAGGTGGGCATGGCTAATTCTTTAGGTGATATCAAAGTAAAACGCACATTGTTAAATAAACACAATAATTTAGACAACGAATGTACAGTTCTGCCGTACTTTAAATCACCAATCATGGCGATATGCATACCATCGATGCTACTGCCATGATCGAGTAGTTCTTTTTGGATAGTGTACAAGTCTAATAATGCTTGAGTAGGGTGTTCATTAGCACCATCACCACCATTGATAACAGGAATTCGACTGCCTTGTGCAAATTCAGCCACAGATCCTGAGTCAGGGTGACGCATTGCAATAATATCTGAGTAACCACTTAGCACTCGTGCCGTGTCGTATAAAGACTCACCCTTAGCTAAAGCAGAGTTACTCAGCCCTGTTGTTTCACGTACTTCACCGCCTAACAAATTAAATGCGGTACCAAAACTGACTCTGGTGCGGGTACTCGGCTCGAAGAACAAATTGCCTAAAATAGCGCCATTTAACACTGTTGTACGCTTTTGCCGTTTGGCGTAAGGCAACATTTGATGGGCGACATTAAATACTCGCTCAATTGCGTCGCGATCAAACTGACTGACCGACAAAATATGGCTACCTTTAAAATTCATTTGCTGTGTAACTTATACAACCTTAGGATGTTGAGTATTTTAACAAAGTTAGTGACTTGGGTCTGTTGAACTTTCATATGTAGTCGAGATTTTCTTCGAAATGTTCTCAATCAAGGCAAAACCTGTGAATTTTGGTCATCCAAATAAACTGGTTTTAACGCAGAGTGAGGGCGTTTCGAGGAAAACCCTACGGGCTGAGCCATTTATTTGCCTATCTTCGTTCCTCATCTTTCGTTTAGGATGACTAAACTTCAAAATGAGCGCGTCGGTATCCAAATAAATGACTTCAGTCTCGGCGACATATGAAAGCTCAACAGACCCTTTCTAATACCAATGTCATAAATTTACTATTGGGATCATTTTTATAGTCTGAAAAAGGCTCACAAAACTCAAAACCGTAGTTTTTGTACAGTGCAATTGCGGGCTGGAAAAAAGGTTGGGAGCCTGTTTCTAAACTTAAACGTTTTAAATCACGTGTTTTTGCTTGCTGGATAATATGTTCGAGTATCCGAGCTGCTACACCCTGACGTAAATGCTGGCGAGCCGTGCGCATCGATTTAATTTCAGCATGTTGCGGGGATAAGGTTTTTAAAGCACCACAACCTAATAGCTCTTGTTGCCGCCAAGCAGTCCAGAAGGTGATATCCGTTTTACGAAGTTTGTCTAGATCCAATGCATGGACACTTTCAACTGGTGAAGTGGCGTACATATCGTCTAAATGTTGTTGCAATAGTTTAGCTACTTTGGGGTGGGTTAGTTTATCTATTTCTATTCGCACAAAACGCCTAGGTTATTATTTTTATATTATTAAGAATAATAACTTAGGCCATTTAACGTTTTCAATAGTGGATTATCTTTGTTTATCTTTACTCTTACTTTGACGGTGAACTTTTATCGGCCTGGACTTATTTTGTTTATTTGAACTGGCGCGATGGCTATTACTTTTATAACTACTTTTATGATTCGAATTGTAAGTTCTGGTACTATTTTGAGTGTTAACCGTAGAGCGTTTCTGGGTATTATTTTGTGTTCTTTGTGATGAATGTTTCTGTGATTTCCCACTATTCCTTTGCACTGAATCAAACTTAGCTGTTTTGTTAGCTTGATAACCATTGTTCAGCTTTTGTTTGTGTTGATTTGGGCTCTGGTGCTGTTCGATAACCCGCTGTTTGTTAGTTACCCGATTACTGCTCTTATTCGTTTTAGTATGACGTTCCGATGTCGAACGTTGAGTTAAGTGCTGTTTAACTTGTGCCGCATTACGTTTGTGATCTTTTCTAGCATAATCACTTACATTTAACACTCTCTGTTTATCAATTTGTTGATAGTGTTTGTTGCTCTTAATATTATTATTTCCGACATTGATATGACGTACAATATTCTGCCCATTAACCCGGTATTGCACACCACGTCTATGGTGTTGGTTATGGCTCCAACGAGGATATTCTGTGACTCGAACAACTTGGCGATTATTAGACCAGCGTCTATTGGCGTGGCTACGGTAGTCATAATTAGCCACTACATGGCGGTTACGCCAATTAAAACCCCCAAAATAAAAGTTTGGGCGCATATTGAAACCAATACTCCAATAGAAGCCTGAATTGAAAACGTAATGACTAGGTCTATGCCAAAAAAGTGGCTGGTAGTTATGCCACCACCAGTCACCATAAACAACACGGGTATCATAGTAAGGTACGTAAATAACTTCTTTATGCACGGTTTCAATTACGATTTCATCGTTTTCTTGTGCAACGTTCACATAGTCATTGTTTGTCAAATTACCTTGTTGGTAAGCTTTTTGGCGTAAGTTTTGTACGCTAGCTAACAATTGTTCTTCGTTCACTAAAAAAGCGCTACCTAAGGCTTGTAACCAGTCTAAATCCTCGCTGAGTGTCTGCAATAAGTCGTTAAAAGGTACCAAAGCCTTAACACTGGGATCCCAATCTTTGTCCTCTACCGCATCAAGGGCTTGTTGTTCATCTAGATCTTTATTTGTGGCTCGCCAACGTGCGGCTTGGATCACCTCTAAAGGGTAGGTTGCGGCCACCAAAATGTGTGAGAGTAAGGTATCAGGGTATAGAGCAATGGGCGCTAACATTTGATCAAGTTGTGCTTGGTCAATCTCAACAACTTCAGAGGCGTCTGAGTTTACAACCTGCTGCGCTTGGGCAATTTGTATAAGGTTGCCTATCAATAGGCAAACAACACATAAATAAATGAATTTGTACTTGGTTTGACTTCGCATAACCCTTTCCTTCTGTAATCGAAAATCCCAGTGTGACCAAAAAATGGAGGTCGCACTTAAGACTGTAGATTAGGTTATACCTTTGTTAGTCTTAACCATGGCTGAATGCGCAGTGGTTTTTAATTTGAATTCAGGTTATTTAAGCAAATCTTTATCGAACTGATGGCCTAACTTTTCTGTTTTAGTGCGAATGTAACTTCTATTGTCATCGGTTATTCCATGATCAATAGGAGTACGTTGTGCCACGTTAATACCCATCTTGGTTAAAGCTAAACTTTTCTTTGGGTTATTGGTCATAAGGTTGACATTTTTAACGTTCAATTTATCTAAAATCAACTTACAGATACCATAATCTCTAATATCAGCATCAAAACCTAAGTGCTCATTTGCTTCAACAGTATCCATGCCTTCATCTTGTAGACGGTAGGCGCGAATTTTGTTTAGCAAACCAATGCCTCTGCCTTCCTGACGCAGATATAAGAGTACACCTTTGCCCTGCTGAACTATATTTTGCAAGGCCTTTTCTAGTTGAGCACCACAGTCGCATCGGGTACTAAACAATGCATCACCAGTAAGGCATTCAGAATGAATACGAATAGGCACGATATCATCTATGTCCCATTTACCGTATGAAAGGGCGACATGTTCTTGCTCTAGTACATTATCAATAAAACCATGGATGTGAAATTTACCCCAATGAGTGGGTAATTTGGCAGAACTAACATATTGATACTGATCTAATTTAGGCTTCATATTTGTAAAACGTACTTAATTAAATGGAAAGTTGTAGGCTATTTGCCCATTTACGGGGTACTTGAACATGCAAATTTAAGTACATATCTTATCCGGAAGTATTTGAGTATATGGGAATGATTTAGGCTTTTACAATAGCTGATATACCCAAACCACCTCAAAATGTGCATTTTTAGGTGGTTTGGGTATAATTATCTAAGTTGAATAAAATCAGTCAACGCATGAGGTTTAGCAACACCATATCCTTGGGCAAAATCAACCCCCATTTTACCTAGTTCTACCATTATTTCAGTTGATTCAACAAACTCGGCGACTGTTTCCATTCCCATGGCTTTAGCCACGTCTTTAATGGAATTGACCATGGCCATATCTACAGGATCAACCAGTATATCTTTTACAAAACTACCATCTATTTTGACTTGATCAACAGGCAGGTTTTTTAAATAGTTGTAGGAAGAAAATCCACTACCAAAATCATCTAAGGCAAACAAACAGCCTAATTTGTGGAAAGTATTTATAAACTCTAATGTTTCATCCATCTTTAAAATGGCCATGCTTTCAGTGATTTCAAAACATACTTTTTTATAAGGGATTTTATGTTTTTCAAAGGCATTTAAAACAAATAATTTGAGCTCTTTATCGGCTAAAGAGTGGCCACTTAAATTAATACTGACTCGTGTCAGTTCCGCGTTATGTTGGGGATTGTTTTCTAACCAGCTAAAGTAATTTTCTATAACCCAACGATCTATTTTTGCGGTGAGGTTAAAGCGTTCGGCAGAAGGAAAAAAAGCTCCAGGAGCGACAATATTGCCTTGCTGATCTCGCATTCTGAGCAATATTTCATAATGATGTCCCTCAGAGCGTTGGCTTAGTGCTTGATAATGTTGGTAATACAATTCAAAACTGTCGTGTTGCAGGGCATGATTGATATGAGTTACCCAAGACATTTCAGACTCATAACGCTGCATATGTTTGTCTTCACTAGAATAGGTATGTACTTGATTACGGCCACGTTCTTTGGCTAAATAACAGGCTGCATCAGCCATGCTTAATAATTGCTCTGGGGAATTGATATTAGGCTGCCAAGGCACTTGGCCAATACTAATGCCTAAGGTGAAGATCCGATTTTCCCAAACAAAACGAAACTCTTGTACTGCATTCAGTAGTTTGTTAGCCAGCAAGTAGGCCATTTGCGCATTATCCCCTTCAAGTAATACACCAAACTCATCACCTCCAAGTCTCGCTAAAATACCTTTCTCCATCACTACTGCATCTAGTTTTTGTGATAGTTGTTTGATTAATAAGTCGCCTGCTTTGTGGCCACAGGTATCGTTCACCACCTTAAACTGGTCTAAGTCCATGTAAAGTAGGGTTAGCTCACTATTTTGATTTTGCGCATTAACTAAACCACTTTGAAGTCGACGTTCAAATTCACGTCTATTGTAGACTCCTGTGAGTGAATCGTGTGTGGCTAGATACTCCAAACTAATATTTGACTGCTTGCGCTCAGTGACATCTGATATGGAGCCATACAAATACTGTTTATCGTGTTCTCGTTTGATTTGGCCTGAGATTGCAAACCAAAATTCACTACCATCTTTGCGCACGCCTTTTATTTCTTTGCCAATGACTTTATCGCCTTTATGTATTTCTCCCAGCATAATCGCGCGGTCTTGGGGGTTGGCATAAAACTGAGCCGCATTTTTTACCTCAAGTAACATTTCAGCTTCGTCGGTATAACCAAATAGGATACACATTGCAGGATTAACGCTTTTGAGCTGACCGTCCACACTTGAGGTAAATAACCCTTCTGCAGAATTTTTGAATAAGTCGTAAAAGTGTTGAAGATCTGTGATGGCTAGTTGTTGTTGTATGTTGCGACGATAGGTCAACACTCGTTCATGAGCTTCAATCGCAAGTGCGATTAACATAACGCCTAGTATGATTAAAACGGCAAACAGCAGGGAAGTTTTCTGCGTTAATGGGATGCCAGATAAAAATAACGTCACCTGACCAAAACCACTTAATGCAATGCAGGTTAGCCCCAATAAACAAATCAAGTTAGCAATTTTTTTATCGGGTTTATGATAGAAAAAACCAAGTATAGTGATAAGTGAGCCAGATAAAGCCGCCATCAGCACAGCAAATATTATCTGTTGTCCGCTATCTGTGGAAAAAGCCATGGCCAGAGTAATAAATCCAAAGCTATATAATGCATAGCGCCAAACAGTTGGGACCTCTTCTAATATTGCAAAGATGACTTTTGCCGAAGTTAATAATAATAACCCAAACAATGCACAGCTGAGATTGGATATGTAGGCAGTGATCCCTGTTAATTGACCTAAAACGCCCTTAGTGTTTAAAAACAATAATAAAAAAGTTGCACTAGAAAGTGCAAACCAAAAACGCACTGGGCTGCGCATAAATATATAAGTAATCAAAAAATAACAGGCCAACAAAGCAAGGCCACCACTAATAAAACCAATAATGGCTACAAGTAATTGCTCTCTTTCGAGCAATGATGATTGTTTGTCTAGGTCGACAGAAAAGACTAATGGGCCATCGTCGTTAATTCTTAAAAAAACCGTAACCGCTTGTTGTTCTGCACTTATTGGGGTAAGAAATAATCGGTGACTAAATGCACGTTTTGCATAATCTCGATTGCCACCCATTAGGTAGGAGCCTAAAATTCGACCTTTTTCATCCAGTAAAAAAACATCAACATAATCTAAGTGAGGATTGCCAATCGTCAAAAAATACTGTTCCTCATTAGGAGCATCAAACACAATGTTGAATTTCCCCCATAGGCTTTTATCTTGGTTTACTTGATTAGGTTTATAGCTAGGTTGCCAATCTTGTAAATTTTGGATGTCAGATAATTGCGTTCGCTTACCAGCGATTAACCAGTCAATTTTGCCAAGTAAGTTTACATGGGAGTTGTGCTTTGATATTACCACTTGCTCTGATGCGATATTATTTGAGTGCCAAAAAGCACTTAAGAAACATAATATTATACCAATTGAGTAGTGTGATTTCATGGTTGCTCTGTAAATATGACGGGTAATACACGTTGGCGCATATTGCACTTTATTACTACTATTTTTGCAAAAATATCTGTGCGAACTCAAGAATAATAAACTTAGCTACTACAGGATATTTCCAATTGTTTTCCCCAATCTGGAGGAGGCGCAGAGAATTTTTGGTATTCCTCAATTTCTTCGTATGGTTTTTTCAGAGCAGCAATAAATTGGTGAAACATCTCAAAGCTCCCCTCTTCTGCTCGATCAATCACTTGTTGAGTTAAATAATTGCGCAATAATATATGTGGGTTGTGTCGACGCATCTTTGCTTGTCGTAGTGTTTGGCTGATGCCTTGTTCCATTAACGCTAAAGTATAGTGTTTTGCCCATTCATCAAATCTCTCACGATTAATAAACTGATCCCGTAATGATTGATTATCACTAAAGATGTCAAACTGACATAGCTGTCTGAACGTTGCTGAATAGTCCTTTTTTTCCACCGCTAAAATGTCCAACCATGTATTGATAATATGAGTGTTGGCTTCGCCATTTGATGATCCAGGCAATAGTCCCAATTTGTTATGCATGAGTCTTGAATATTCTTTTAGCAAGGTGGGTTCATAATTACTAAGAGCTTGTTTTATCTGTTCTATTTCTAAGTAAGGAGTAAAGGCTTGCGCTAAAGCGTTTAGGTTCCATAATCCTACTCCCGGCTGATTATCGAAGGAGTATCTACCTTGAGGATCAGAGTGGTTGCAGATAAAAGTGGGTTCAAAATCATCTAAAAATGCATAAGGCCCATAGTCGAAGGTAATGCCATGAATCGACATGTTATCTGTATTCATTACACCATGGTTAAAACCAAAAGCTTGCCATTTTGCAATTAACTTGGCTGTGTCATGGACAATTTTCTCAAGCATTGCTAAGTAAGGAGAATCGGCCTTGGTGCATTCTTTGAAGTGATACTTAAAACAATAATCAAATAAGTTTTGTAGTTTCTGAGGTTGTTTACTGTGATAAAAGTATTCGAAGTGGCCAAAACGTAAATGACTTTGACAAACACGGATCATCTTAGCCGCTTGTTCTTGTTTTTCACGATATACAGGTTCGCCACTGGTAATCAAACATAAAGCCCGTGAAGTAGGAATACCTAGGTAATGCAAAGCTTCACTGGCTAAATATTCTCTTATGGTGGAGCGTAAAACTGCGCGCCCGTCAGCAAACCTTGAATAAGGAGTGGGTCCTGCTCCTTTGAGATGTAAATCCCATGGTTGATTTTGCTCATCAATAACTTCTGCTAACAATAGCCCACGGCCATCACCTAGTTCAGGATTCCAGTGTCCAAATTGATGCCCGCCATATTTTTGCGCCACAGAACATTTATTCAATACGCCGTTGTCAGCATACAGAGCTTTGAACAAATCGGCCTCAAGTTGCCATTCAAAAGGTAGATTTAATTCTGCTGCAAGATTATGATTAAATACCGCTAATCGTGAATTCACCAATTTAATTGGCTTGACTTCACTACCCAGTGCAGTAAGTTCTTGAGCGAAAGAGTGAACTAACCTCATATAATACGCTTATGTATTAACACTAATTATTTACTCACCCCTTTGGGTTTAAGACTAAGGATAAAACATGAAAAAAATTCATATCAATATATTAAGCATTATTTTTGTTGCAGGTGGACTTATGTCCCAACCAATATTCGCCGCAGATGTGGCAGCAGGCAAAGCGAAATCTGCTGTTTGTGCAGCCTGTCATGGCAATAACGGTATTTCCATGATCCCTATGTATCCTAACCTAGCTGGACAGAAAGAACAGTATTTGGTTTTACAGATGAAGGCATTTCGTGATGGAGAGCGCAAAAATATGGTGATGGCACCCATGGCCGCAGGCTTAAGTGATACAGATATTGATAATTTGTCCGCATATTTTGCGAGTTTAGATCCAGCAGGGAAATAAACTGACTGATGTTATGCAATTTACCCTACGACTATCACTGTTTCTTGTTACAAAGAGTAATGAATGACTGAAAATTTTCAAGCCATCACGCGGTTCATTGTTGAAATTGAAAAATTAAAAAATGTCGAGCGTAAGATTAAACCAGTTGGATTATCACGTTATGAAAATAGCGCTGAACATAGTTGGCAAATTGCATTATTGGCGTTAACACTTTTGCCTTACGCAGAACAAAATCCAGATCCACTAACGGTTGTCACTATGTTGTTGTTGCATGACATAGTCGAAATCGATACCGGTGATAAGTTTGCTTATGACGCTAATCATGATGATTATGAAAATGAGTTGGTGTCGGCAAAAAGAATTTTTGCCATTTTGCCTGATGAACAAGAGCAAGCTTATCTTAAATTATGGATCGAATTTGAACACGCACAAACACCAGAAGCACAATTTGCTAAGGCAATTGACAGGTTAATGCCGGTGCTCCAGAACCTCCATAACGGCTGCCAAAGTTGGATTGACCACAATGTTTCAGTTAGCCAGATCCTGCATAAAAACGCAGCTATTGGAAAAGCTAATCCGCAATTGTGGCAATGGCTGAAGCAGCAAGTTATAGAAACTGGGGAACGAGTGGGATTGAATCGCTAATAAAAACTACGAATAGTTACAGATTTTCAAACAAAAGTGGTCTAAGTAGAAGTCAATGCGTATAAAGCATTAAAATTTGTTATTAAGGAACGTCAGATGATTATACTCCACCACTTAAATAACTCCCGCTCGCAACGAATTTTGTGGTTGCTAGAAGAGCTTAATCTTGAATACCAAGTTAAACCTTATCAAAGGGATAGTGTTACTAACCTCGCGCCTAATACTCTGACTCTAATCCATCCTTTAGGTAAATCTCCAATCATAACCGATGGAGATATCACTATTGCTGAATCAGGTGCAATAATTGAATACTTAATCGGGACTTATCACAAAGAGAGCGCCGAGGGACAGCTTGTTGACCCGCAGCGTGGTAATGAAGTACATAGGCAATATACCTATTGGCTGCACTTTGCTGAAGGTACTCTGATGCCGCCTTTAGTGGCTAAGTTGGTACTTGATAAGGTAAGAACCAATGCCAAACCATTTTTTGTTAAAATAATTGCTAACAAAATTGTTGATAAATTGATGGCGTCTTATTACGGGCCGATTATTGCCAAAAACATGGATTATATTGAAAGCCATTTAGCCCATAACTCTTGGTTTTCAGGTGAAGAGTTAACAGGGGCTGATATACAAATGAGCTTTCCACTCGAGGCTGCTGTAGCACGAGGTAATACCAAAAACTTCCCAAATATTACCAAGTTCGTTGAAAAAGTTCATGCAAGACCCGCATATCAAGCCGCCTTAGAGAAAGGTGGGAAATACGATTATGTCTAATAGCAATCCGTATAAAGCTTTCTGAGTGAGCAATTTTTTATACGGATTGGTATAACAAAATGTCTGTGGAGCCGTAACCTCTAAGGTTTGAATGAACTATTCTGCTTCAGTGTCTTCTTTTTCTTTAGATATACTCATTTCCATCATCAATTTTCTGGCTTCTTTGGGGATGAGTTGGGTATTGTCTTTTTCTAAATCTTCATCATCTGGTAAAGGTTGGCCAGTAAAAGCATGTAAGAATGCTTCACACAGTAATTCAGAATTAGTTGCATGACGCAAATTATTTACCTGACGGCGAGTACGCTCATCAGTGAGTACTTTTAATACTTTAAGTGGGATCGAGACTGTGACTTTTTTCACCATCTCACTTTTTTTACCGTGTTCTGCGTAGGGATGAATATATTCACCGTTCCATTTTGTCGAATTTGCCATATTTATATTCTTTTGTCTTTCTTATGCATCGAAATTCTAAACATTACGGGCAAAAGGTCAATGATAGACTTCTAAACATCTTGACGGCTTTGCGTACAAAGCTTATTTTAGACGTCTAAACGGCTAAATACTTTTGGAGTTACCCATGGCGTCTTACGCACAAGGGATAGATGCATTAAATCAATCATTATCAGAGGTGCGAGGAATTGACGTATCTTTTGAATTTTTTCCACCTAAGACCGAATCAATGGAACAAACGTT
>TARA_R110002153_G_scaffold17413_2_pt1 | contig 25826 bp, 23 predicted proteins | sample TARA_R110002153 | Tara Oceans TARA_R110002153 (sample SAMEA4398193) | marine metagenome | biome: Polar Biome; feature: [SRF] surface water layer (ENVO:00010504); material: water (ENVO:00002006), including particulate matter (ENVO:01000060) such as... | depth 5 m | reverse complement strand
CCCACTAATTCAGCATCACCAATTTCAACACCTAAATCACCACGAGCAACCATAACTGCGTCTGATGCTTCGATAATGTCATCAATGGCTTCGTCTGAAGCAACGGTTTCTGCACGTTCTACTTTTGCGCAAATCATGGCGTAACAACCCGCTTCTTCAGCAAGTTGACGGGCATATCGCAAATCAGCACCTGAACGTGGGAAAGACACGGCTAAATAGTCCACGCCAATTTTGGCTGCAGTAACTATATCTTCTTTATCTTTAGCCGTTAGTGCTTCAGCTGACAAACCACCACCTTGGCGGTTAATGCCTTTATTATTCGACAATTTACCTGCAACAGTCACTTGGGTATGTACTTTATTACCTTCAACGCTAGTTACTACTAATTGAATACGTCCATCATCAAGCAATAATAAGTCATCTTTTTTCACATCTTGAGGCAATGCTTTATAATCGATACCTACTGCTTGTTGGTTTCCATCATCCTTGCCCATGTCGGCATCAAGAATGAAATGGTCGCCAATTTTTAATTTGATAGAACCGTCAACAAATTTAGATACGCGAATTTTAGGCCCTTGCAAATCCCCTAAAATGGCGACGTATTTACCTAATTTTTTCGCTGCGGTGCGAACTTTGTTTGCTCGGTTAATATGATCTTCGGCTGTTCCATGGGAAAAGTTCATTCGAACCACATTGGTTCCAGCTTTAATAATCGCCTCTATTTGCTCCACAGTATCTGTGGATGGACCTAAAGTTGCGAGTATTTTTGTTCGTCTTAACATAGTTTGGGTACCCTGTTGTTATGGCGCGTTGGTTACCTATCTTCGCAGTACATGTTGCTTAGAATGGACTAAATTCACTAAATTAAACTTAGTCTCTATAGGGCGATAGTTGTTTTTGTAGTCATTTATAAAAAGCAAAATAGTTATAAATAAACAAATCTGTAATTTTATTACGAAAATGGTAGTGCAAAATGACCGAAAAGTGAAATTATTCTAATAAAAAAGAGCCTTTTGGCTCTATTTTATTAAAATAAGCTAGGTTATTCGTTTAATCACTGCGTTTATCAAACCTTGAACCGCGTAATGTGTCTTTCACACGTTTAAGGTTTTCTCTGAATTTATTGCCTCTTCTGAGCGTAAAACCTGTGGCCAATATGTCAATAAGTATCAACTGCGCAATCCTTGACGCCATAGGCATATACATATCAGTATCTTCTGGGACTTCAAGGGATAACACTAAATTACATTCTTTGGCTAGAGGACTGTCTTTAGAAGTAATGCCCATGACGGTGGCATCATTTCCTCGGGCTATTTGGGCGATTTCAACCAAACTTTTGGTTCTGCCTGTGTGAGAAATTAATACTACTACATCGCCTTCACCAGAATTCATGCAGCTCATTCGTTGCATGATGATATCTTCAAAATAGATGACGGGCACATTGAATCGAAAAAACTTATTTAATGCGTCGTGGGCTACTGAAGCTGATGCACCTAATCCAAAAAAAGATATTTTTTGGGCTTGGGTTAATAAGTCTACCGCACGGTTAATCGTGGCTATATCAACCGATTGCCGTGCAACCTCAAGCGAGGCCATTGTGGATTCAAAAATTTTATGGGTATATTCTTCAGGACCGTCGTTTTCTTCAACATGACGGTTTACATAAGGAGTGCCATTCGCAAGGCTTTGGGCTAAATGTAATTTAAAATCGGGGTAACCTTTGGTGTCCAATCTGCGGCAAAATCGGTTCACTGTAGGCTCACTAACACCGGACATCTTTGCTAGTGTTGCAATGCTGCTATGAATAGCCGTTTGTGGATTCGCTAGTATGACCTCAGCTACTTTGCGCTCAGACTTGCTAAAAAGAGCATTATGTTGGGTTATTTTTTCTAGAATATTCATGCGCGCATCAAAAACTTCATTATAATGGTTCCACTCAAAGGTCGATATTAACCTTGGCTCATTAAAGTCAGAATACTATAGTTGTAATTTTTTAACAGGAAATCTTTCGGTTTAATGGACTAAAAACCGTCATATCAGCAGTTTTAGCGGCAAAATCTTAGCGAAAAGTTGTAAAATTACTACATTTAATGTTAAATTTTACGTTATGCGTTGTTGATTGGGTTGTAACTGCAATTTGTTATGACAATTAACACTATCAATCTCAATATTAGTAGGCAGAAAAAATGGTTTTGGAAAATTCATTCGAACCTTGTGATTTCGTGTTGTTTGGCACGCAAGGTGATTTAGCCAGACGTAAACTTTTACCTTCTTTATATCAACTCGAAAAAGCTGATCTAATGCATGCCGAAACAAAAGTGATCGGCGTGGCGCGTCAAGATATTAGTCAAGAAGAGTATGTTGCACTTGTAAAAGAAAATATTGAAAAATTTTCTAAAGAGGAGCTGTGCCAAGAGACATGGCAGCGATTCTCTGAAAAATTAGATTATGTGCAAGTCGATATGAAAAATATAGATAGCTACAAAGCATTTAAAGATCATGTCGATCCCAAACGTATGATGGTTTGTTATTTTGCAACGCCTCCTTCAATTTTTGGTGACATATGTCTTGGGCTTAAAGCAGCAAAAATTATCGATAAAAGCATGCGAGTGGTCTTAGAAAAACCCATTGGACACGACTTAGCATCTTCTAAAAAAATCAACGATCAAGTCGCTGAGTTTTTTGACGAATCTCAGATTTACCGAATTGATCATTATTTGGGTAAAGAAACCGTTTTAAATCTGATCGCATTGCGCTTTGCTAACTCGATTTTTGCTACTAACTGGGACCATAATTGTATCGATCATGTGCAAATCAGTGTTGCCGAGTCTGTAGGAATTGAAGGCCGTTGGGGATATTTCGACGAAGCAGGGCAGATGCGTGACATGGTGCAAAATCACCTGTTGCAAATTTTGACATTGATTGCCATGGAGCCACCTGCAAACTTAGATGCAGACAGTATTCGTGATGAAAAACTCAAAGTACTTAAATCATTACGTCCTATTAATGCGAGCAATGTGCGTCAGAATACTGTTCGTGGTCAATATGTAGGTGGCTTTGTTAAAGGTCAAGAAGTGCCAGGTTATTTAGACGAGCCTGATGCGAATACATCGAGCGAATCGGAAACCTTTATTGCTTTAAAAGTTGAATTGGATAATTGGCGTTGGGCTGGTGTGCCGTTTTATTTACGAACCGGTAAACGATTACCTAATAAAACCAGTGAAGTAAATATTTTCTTTAAGCGTCAACCACATAACTTGTTTAAAGACAGTTTCCCAGAGTTACCAGCGAACAAACTCACCATTCGTTTGCAGCCAGACGAAGGGGTTGAAGTCACTGTCATGAACAAAGTGCCAGGGCTGACTGGAAAAAGTTCAATGGATTTACAGAAATCTAAATTGAATTTGAGTTTTTCTGAAACCTTTAAAGATGAACGCATAGCAGATGCCTATGAAAAGCTGTTGTTAGAAGTCATGTTGGGTAATCAGGCTTTATTTGTTCGTCGTGACGAAGTAGAGGCCGCATGGAAGTGGGTAGATGGTATCCTAGCTGCTTGGAAAAACAGCAACGAACCACCTGAGCCTTATCAGGCCGGTACATGGGGGCCAGTAGCGTCAATCGCGTTGCTCGCTCGTGAAGATAGAGCTTGGTATGAAAGCCGCATGGGGAAAAAATAATGGCATTAACGCAATCTAAATTTAGAACAACGGAACAACTCAATACTGCATTCGTTCGCAAAATTACTAAGTTACTTAGGGATGGTATAGAAGAAAACGGCCGAGCAAGCTTAGTAGTATCAGGTGGACGCACACCAGCAGAGCTTTTTAATGCTTTGTCTAAAGCACATCTAGAGTGGAACAAAGTTGATATTAGTTTGGCTGATGAACGTTGGGTAGATAATACCGATGATGCATCTAACGAAAAAATGCTGCGAACTAAGTTACTCATCAATAATGCTGCAAATGCTAATTTTGTGCCGTTAAAAACCCATCATGGCGATGCCAAAGATGCAGTATTAACGTGCACCGATAATCTACAAAAAATGCACACTCCTTTTGACGTACTGATTTTGGGTATGGGTGAAGATGGGCATACCGCGTCATTATTTCCTTGCTCAGAGCAAATTTCTGAAGGCTTGGATCTTGAATCCGGTAATGCATATATTGCCGTTCAGCCTAGCACCGCACCGAATCAGCGCATGTCATTAACTTTGCCAGCCATATTAAACAGCAACCAAATATTTTTGCATCTCACCGGTGAGAGTAAAAAAGACGTGTTAGAAAAGGTTCTGTCAGATGACGATGCCTTGGTTATGCCAATTCGAGCCGTCATCAACAACGCTGATGTTGAGCTTGTTTGGGCACCCTGATTAAAAATTTTTATAGGAAAAATCCATGAACCCTGTTATCCAAGAAGTCACGGACCGAATTATACAGCGCAGCCAAAGTTCGCGTAAAAGTTATTTAGAAAAAATTGAAAGTGCGCGTTTGCAAGGTCCACATCGTGGTGTGTTGTCTTGTGGTAACTTAGCTCATGGATTTGCCGCTTGTGGCACCGAAGATAAAGCTGATTTACGTAGCATGACCAAATCAAATATTGCGATAGTGTCATCTTACAACGATATGCTCTCAGCTCATCAACCTTATGAAGCATTCCCAGCTAGGTTAAAACAGGCCATTAGTGCTGTTGGCAGTGTTGCTCAATTTGCTGGTGGTGTACCTGCTATGTGTGACGGTGTTACCCAAGGTACACCGGGTATGGATTTGAGCTTGATGAGCCGTGATATTATTGCCATGTCCACGGCTGTTGCGCTTTCACATAATATGTTTGACGGTACCTTGATGTTAGGTATTTGCGACAAAATTGTCCCAGGGCTATTGATTGGTGGATTGAGTTTTGGTCACTTGCCTACAGTATTTGTCCCCGCAGGACCTATGCCTTCTGGTATTCCGAACAAAGAGAAAGCCCGGATTCGTCAGCTATATGCTCAAGGCAAGGTTGGCCGTGAAGAGTTACTGGATGCTGAATCAAAATCTTATCATTCAGCTGGCACTTGTACTTTTTATGGTACCGCTAATAGTAATCAGCTGGTCGTGGAAATCATGGGTCTACACCTTCCTGGTTCTTCATTTGTTAATCCAGGCACACCATTACGTGATGCATTAACGGATGCAGCAGCTAGACAAGTCACACGTATTACTGATTTAGGTGATGAGTATCGCCCTATTGGTCATATAGTTGATGCCAAAGCCATAGTGAATGGTTTAGTGGGACTGCTGGCTACAGGTGGTTCAACAAATCACACTATGCATTTAGTCGCAGTGGCTAAAGCGGCAGGATATATTATCAACTGGGATGATTTTGCCGATATTTCCAAAGCTGTACCATTGTTAACGCGTATTTATCCAAATGGTTCCGCCGACATTAACCACTTTACCGCTGCAGGCGGTATGGCGTTGTTGATCAGAGAATTGTTAGAAGGTGGGTTGTTGCATAATGATGTGCAAACCATATGTGGTCAAGGGTTAGAGCAATATACCAAAGAACCTATTTTAGATCATGGCGAACTAGTTTGGCGTGATGGACCAACAGAATCATTTGACAAACAAGTGGTAGCAACTGTTAGTGAACCATTCAAGGTTGATGGTGGTTTATCTGTATTGAGTGGTAATTTGGGCCGTGCAGTAATGAAAACTTCTGCTTTACGTGAACCCCATTGCAAAATTAAAGCGCCGGCTGTGGTATTTGAAGACCAGTTTGAATTACATGCGGCGTTTAAAGCCGGTGACTTAGATATGGATTGTGTGGTTGTTGTGCGCTTTCAGGGACCATCTGCTATCGGTATGCCAGAATTACATAGCTTGACGCCGCCGCTAGCCGTATTGCAAGACAGAGGGTTTCACGTGGCCTTAGTGACTGACGGACGTATGTCTGGTGCTTCGGGTAAAGTGCCAGCTGCCATCCACGTGACACCAGAAGCAATTAAAGGCGGTATGTTAGCCAAAATTCAAACCGGAGATATGATCGAATTAAACACTCAAACCGGTGCGATGGATGTTTTGATAAGCGCAGAAGAGTTAGCTAACCGAGAAGCTAAAGTTACCGACGTTGCTAAACATCAAATTGGCATGGGCCGCGAAATGTTTGCTGGGTTACGTACTACCTTAACTGGCGCAGAGCAGGGTGCTTGTTCGTTGTTTCACGGTCAGGACTAATATAATGTCAAAGTTTGTTGCGGATGTAGGCGGTACTAATATTCGTTTGGCACAAATTGAGAATGGCTCACTGAGCCATATCAAAAAGTATTTATGCAGCGACTATAAAACCATAGGTGCTGCTATTAATGCGTATTTTGCTGAATTTTCAGATTTGAATTTTACAGCGGGTTGTTTAGGTGTTGCTTGCCCAGTGAATGGCGACATGATTTCTATGACTAACAATCCCTGGCAGTTTTCTATCTCGCAATTACAAACTGAACTAGGCTTAGATTGGTTAGGTGTGATCAACGATTTCACCGCTGTAGCCTATGCAGTGACTGTATTGAATAATCAACAGAAAGAACAAGTTGGCCAAGGACAGGCAAGGGAATTAGATAACATTGCGGTATTTGGTCCCGGTACTGGGTTAGGAGTGAAACACTTAACTTATACCTCTGACAGTTGGCTGGCATTGGACGGTGAAGGCGGACATGTCGATTTCGCACCTGTGGATGAAGTGGATATCGCTATATGGCAATTTTTAACTGAAAAATTTGGTCATGCATCTGCCGAAGAAGTGATGTCTGGACGTGGTTTGGTGCATATCTATCAAGCAATTGCCAAACACCAAGGACTATTAGCTCCATTGGATGATCCAGCGGATATAACTGAACGAGCTCTTGATGGTGGTTGTGCATTAAGTGTGGCTACATTGAATCAATTCTGCAAAATATTGGGTAGCTTTGCAGGAAACCTTGCCCTTAATTTAGGGACACGTGGTGGCGTGTATATTGGAGGTGGCATTGCCCCCCGTTTCACCAATTTTATTAAACAAAGTGATTTTCGGGCACGTTTTGAAGCCAAGGGTCGATTTCGTGACTACGTAGCTGGCATACCGACTTTCATTATTACCGAGCCCGATCATGGTTTGATTGGTGCTATGGCTTATTTAAATCAAAATTGTAAAGGTTAAATGCAATGACAAAGAATTGGAAAATGACATCAGAAGAAATATTCAACCAAGGGCCTGTTGTGCCGGTATTGGTAATAAAAGATGTTGCACACGCTGTGCCATTGGCTAAAGCACTTATCGCTGGTGGTATTCGTGTACTTGAAGTTACTTTACGTACAGACGCTGCTTTAGAAGTGATCGCTAAGATTGCTAAAGAAGTACCAGAAGCGATTATTGGTGCAGGTACAGTGACTAATCGTGCTCAGTTGCAACAGGTTATTGATGCTGGGGCAAAGTTTGCGATTAGTCCAGGTATGACTACAGATCTTCTAAAAGCTGGTAATGAAGGCAGTATTGCCCTAATCCCTGGCATTTCATCTATTTCAGAATTGATGACAGCTGTAGATCATGGCTATACTCACTTGAAATTTTTCCCTGCCGAAGCATCAGGTGGCGTAAAAGCCCTTAAAGCAATAGGTGGTCCATTCCCTGATATTAAGTTTTGCCCAACAGGTGGTATAAGCCCAAGTAACTATAATGATTATTTGGCTTTACCTAATGTCTGTTGTGCTGGTGGTTCATGGTTAGCACCTGAAGAAGCCATGATCAATGGTGATTGGGATAAAATTACTGAGCTTGCAAAACAAGCGGTAGCTGGCGTTAAATAAATTTAATTCCAGTAATGTTTAAAAAGCCGCGTAAGCGGCTTTTTTATTGTCTATGAAAAAGTGCTAATGCTGTACTTATTGAATCAAAATAGTTGCTTTAACGATTGCCACTTCTTCGCTAGTTTTGCCACTTCTCGATCCGAGTTTTTCCATACTTTCAAGCACTTCCATGCCCTTTACAACTTGACCAAATATAGTGTGTTTACCATCTAACCAAGGCGTAGCAGCAAAGGTTAAGAAAAATTGACTACCGTCGGTATTGGGACCCGAGTTAGCCATACTCAGCAGCCCGCCTTGAGTATGTTTGATGTCATCACTAAATTCTCCCGCGTATTTATAACCAGGATCTCCTCTGCCAGTACCTATTGGGTCGCCGCCTTGCGCCATAAAACCGGGGATAATACGATGGAATATGGTGTTGTCGTAAAAACCTAAAGTGGTTAAATATAGTGTGCTAGACACGTGCATGGGGGCAATGTCTGGCATAAGTTCGATAACAATCTCACCTTTATTAGTGGTTAATTGCCAGAGGTAGGTTTTATCTTGGCTAAAGGTGAATTCGCTGGGTTGCGGTAAAGTTGTTTTCCAGTCTTCTTGGGTTTTATCAATCTTTTGTTGGTTGATAAATTGTTGTGCATCTTTGATGGCTTGATCTTGGAATAAGTCGCATCCAGATAGTATGTAGCTAATAAAAAATACAGCAAAAAGCTGTATTGTACGGGTCAGATATAAATTCATTGCAGGCCTAATTTACGAGTATTTAAACCGCTAGCTTAAACACTTTAGATTTGCGTTGAAAGTTGTAAAGTTGTTTTTTCTTAGTTGGCAATTCGTCTAAGCTAATTTCAACAAAGCCTTGTTCTTGAAACCAATGGGCGGTCACAGTGGTGAGTACAAAAATAAAATCCAATCCTTGTTCTCGTGCTTGTTTTTTGATGGCACTTAATAAGCGTTCGCCACGATTGCCGCCTCGATAGTCGCTATGGGTGGCAACACAGGCAAGTTCACCCATTCTTTCTTCGGCATAAGGATAGAGCGCTGCGCAAGCTATAGTCATTCCGTCTCGTTCAATCAAGGCAAATTGTTCAATTTCTTGTTCAAGATGTTCTCTTGAGCGTTTAACTAAAATACCGTTTTCTTCTAATGGTTTGATTAGTTTAAGGATCCCACCTACATCCTCTATATTCGCTTGACGTAATTGCTCATACGATGTTTGGGATATAAGTGAACCTGCGCCATCACGAGTAAATAACTCTTGAAGTAAGGCTCCATCTTGACGATAACTCACAGTATGGCAACGACTTATACCTGCTTGCAAACTAGATATTATGGCTTGCAATGATTGTTTCTCAGAGGCGTAAAACGGCTCATTCAACATAGCGTAGAGTTCGTCTAATTCTAAATTTCTTAACAGTCTGCCATCTTTGCTTACAATACCGTCTTGGTGGCTAAATAATATGAGTTTGTCGGCTTTAAGTGCAATCGCAGCTTTAGTTGCCACATCTTCATGAGACAAATTAAAGACTTCGCCAGTTGATGAGTATCCCATTGGTGATAACAACACTATAGATCCATCATTTAAATGGTCGTTAATGCCATCGACATCAATACGGCGCACTACACCGGTATGTTCAAAATCCACCCCATCGCGTACACCTATAGGCATAGCAACCACTAGATTACCTGAACACACTCGGATATGTGAGCCGTGCATCGGTGAGTTGGCTAGTCCCATTGTCAGCAGGGCTTCGACTTGGGAGCGTAGCGACCCAGCTGCGTCTTTGACACATTCAAGGGTTTGTTTATCGGTGATACGAATATCTTGATGAAAGCGTGTTTCTAATTTTCGTAATGCGACTCTTTGATCAATTTGTGGCCGCGCACCATGTACTAAAACTAAACGTACGCCTAAGCTGCTTAACAAGGCAATATCATGAATGATATTGGCAAAGTTAGCTTCTTCAATGGCTTCACCACCAAACATTAATACAAAGGTTTTACCCCTGTGGGCATTGATGTATGGTGCCGAATTGCGAATGATTTTAACACTGTCAATGTGTGAAACGACCACAACTTAATCCTTACTTATTTTGCGCTATTTCAGCGTCAAGCGCCTTAGATACTGGGTCAATACCTGTGCCACCTAGAATGCTGCGTTTATCGACTAAATATTCTAATTGCAATATTGCGTAAACATCGTCTTCAATTAAATCTGAGAATTGTTGCAACTCTACAATGCTTAATTCTTCGATGGCTTTTTTCTTCTCTAGCGCGGCTAATACTACTTGACCCGAAATGTCATGGGCGGTTCTAAAAGGGATCCCTTTAGCTACAAGATAGTCGGCTAATTCAGTGGCATTGGCATAACCTTCACGGGCGGCTTTGGCACAACGCTCTGAATCTAACTTGATACTGTCAATAACTTCGCAAGCAATACATAAACAGATATGCCACTGAGTGACCGCATCAAGTAAACCTTCTTTGTCTTCTTGCATATCTTTGTTGTACGCAAGTGGTAAACCTTTCATGGTAACTAACATGCCCTGCAAACTGCCAAATACCCGGCCACATTTACCACGCATAAGCTCAAGTGCATCGGGGTTTTTCTTCTGAGGCATCAATGATGAGCCAGACGTCACTTCATCACCTAAAGTAATAAACCCAGCTTCACCAGAATTGAAGAAAATCAAATCTTCGGCCATACGGGACATATGCATCATGCTGGTGCTGGCAGCAAATAAAAGCTCCAACACAAAATCACGATCCGATACCGCATCTAAGCTATTTAAACATGGGCTATCAAAACCTAATTCGCTGGCAATTTCATAACGATCTATGGGGTAGGTGGTACCCGCTAATGCACCACAACCAAGTGGTGACTGGTTTAAGCGCACTCTTAAGTCACGTAAGCGGCTAATGTCACGTTTAAACATTTCCACATAGGCTAAACACCAGTGCGGGTAACGTACAGGTTGAGCACGTTGTAAATGGGTATAGCCCGGCAGAATAACGGTTTTGTTGTTGCTTGCAGTACCCACTAAAGACGCTTTAACGTTTTCTAAATCGGCAATTAACAGGTCAATGTGTTCACGTGTCCAGAGTTTAAAATCTGTAGCCACTTGATCATTTCGGCTGCGACCAGTGTGCAATTTGCGAGCAATATCACCGAGTTGCTCAATCAGCGTGGCCTCAACAAAGCTGTGAATATCTTCTTCGCTGCTTGCATCAAAGTCTAAAGTGTCAGCCTCTGCTTTTACTAACAATGCTTGCAGAGCTTGTTCAAGTTGCTGTTGTTCGTCTTGAGTTAATACTCCGGCTTTATAGATGGCTTTTGACCACGCAATAGAACCACGGATATCTTGACTGGCTAATGCACGGTCGAAGGGTAACGAATCGTTCACCCTTCTAAACATTGCGCTACTGCCGTCTTGAAAACGCCCGCCCCACAAGCTCATTATTCGATACCTGTATTTTTAAAAGCTTGGCCTTTTTTATTCATTGCTTCAATACGGCTAGATAAGCTGTATAAACGGATGAAACCTTCAGCGTGGCTTTGGTCGTAAACGTCATCTGCGCCAAAGGTGGCAAAGTCTTCAGAATACAAACTGTTTGGAGATTTTCTTTGGGTAACAGTGGCTTGACCTTTGTACAATTTCACCACTATTTCTCCAGTGACTTTTTGCGCAAAGCTTGCAGCACCGGCTAGAAGTGAATCGTTTAAGGCTGTGAACCAACGACCGTCATACATAACATGTGAATACTCAAGACCAATCTGCTCGCGATATTTAAGCGAGGCTTTATCTAATACTAAACATTCTAAGGCTTTGTACGCTTTCATCATCACTGTGCCGCCTGGAGTTTCGTAACATCCACGAGACTTCATACCCACTAAACGGTTTTCGACAATATCGATACGGCCGACACCATGAGCTGCAGCAATTTTGTTAAGCTTCATTAAAACGCCATAAGGGGTTAATGACTCGCCATTTACCTTAGTTAACTTGCCTTCTTCGAAGCTAAGTTGAACCCGTTCTGGTTTATCTGGCGCATCTTCTGGATCAACTGTTAATGTCCAGATCCCTTTAGTGGGTTCACACCAAGGATCTTCTAACTCTCCACCTTCGTGAGAGATATGCCAAGCGTTTGCGTCACGGCTATAAATTTTAGTTAAAGAAGCTGTGCATTCAATATTACGTTCGGCTAGGTAATCAAGTAGATCTTCACGAGATACCATGTCCCACTCACGCCAAGGAGCTATCACCGCCAATTGTGGTGCAAGTGCAGCAAATGTGCCTTCAAAACGAACTTGGTCGTTACCTTTACCAGTACAACCATGACAAAGTGCGTCAGCACCCACTTTAAGGGCAATTTCTACTTGGGCTTTAGCAATGATTGGACGAGCCATAGAGGTTCCAAGTAAGTACTCACCTTCGTATACGGCCCCAGTAGTAATGGTTGGGTAGATATAGTCAGATACAAACTCTTCTTTCAAGTCAACTATGTAACATTCACTTGCGCCAGTAGCGAGCGCCTTTTCACGAAGTCCAATTAACTCTTCTTCACCTTGACCTACATCAGCCGCAAAAGCGATAACTTCACAGTTATAGGTTTCGATTAACCAAGGAATGATAGCGGACGTGTCTAAGCCACCTGAATATGCCAACACTACTTTTTTGAATTCTTTTTTTGCCTGAATAGCCATGATTTTTCCTGTTAAAAGCAATTGTGAGCTCCGGGCTAATAGCCTCGAACCAACACATTGCTGCATTAATTTAATCTAATAAAGTGATTGACACTCTATCTACAATATTTTTTAGACGTACAGCTACGTAGCTCGTAGCTGTTTTTAATTTCTTGGTTCGAAGTCTTTTGCTAACAACTCGACTAAAATCGCATTTTGACCATGCATTCTATTTTCTGCTTGTTGCATCAGCAATGATTTTTCACCATCAATTAAGCTGCCACTGATTTCTAGATCGCGATGGGCAGGCTGACAATGCATGACATAGTCTGCGCCGGTTTTTTCCATTAATGCTTCTGTTATTTCGTAACCAGCAAAGGTGTCCTTTATTTCTGCTAAAGGAGTGTCGTCACCCATTGATAACCAAGTGTCGGTGTACAGTACTTGTGCGCCGTTGGCTGCACTCATATCTGTACTGATAGTTAACTTTCCGCCGTATAGTGCTGCTCGAGCTTCGGTTAACTCAACTATTTTAGGATCGACTTCGTGACCTTTAGGTGTAATAACAATCACTTCGCATCCAAGTGCGACACCAACCAACATCAATGAATGAGTAACGTTATTACCATCACCAATATAGGCTAGTTTTACCTTGCTTAAGTCATCATAATGTTCACTGATGGTGAGGTAATCAGCCACCGCTTGGCAAGGGTGGTATATATCACATAATGCATTAATCACTGGTACTTTGGCTGATCCAGCTAATTGTTCCAAAGTACTATGGGTAAACACCCGAGATACAATGGCATCTGCCCAACAGGCTAGGTTTGCGCCCATATCTTTGACATCTTCTCTGCCAGCCAATTTATTTGATTGGCTGTCTAGATACACCATGTGACCACCTAACTTATTGATACCAATGTCAAAACTAACACGGGTACGCAACGAAGGTTTTTCAAACAAAGCAACAACCGACAGGCCATCTAAAGCTGTACGATAACCCGCAGGGTTATTTTTGATGGTTGTAGCCAAGGCTAATAAATTGTGCAATTGGTCCGCGGTCCAATCTTTAAATGAAAGAAGATCTTGTTTCATAATCAAGCCTTGTAACTAGGTGTTTTTATTTCGGGGGAGATTTTGCTGCCTATCGCTTCTTGTTGCAACAAACCGAGTAACTTTTCTGCATCTTTCCAACTAGCAATAGTGACGCTGCGGCCTAAACTATTGGCTGCGGTTAATGCTGCTTGGACTTTAACAATCATGCCGTCACGAATGACGTTTTGAGCGATGAGTGTCTCAATTTTCTCAAAATCTAATTGACTAATTAGATTTTTATCGGCATCTAATACGCCAGGTACATCAGATAAAAGTAATAATTCAGCATCTAACAACTGGGCAATCACTGTGGCTGCTTGATCAGCATTTACATTAAGCAAGTTACCTTCCTCGTCAGCTCCGATGGAACTGATGATAGGTAACATATGAGTGGCTGCCAACGCTTTCAACAGGGTTGCATCACCAGCTTCAACCGAACCAACAGCTCCAAGTTCTTCGCGCATAACTGTGGTATGACACATTTTTCCATCCAACAAACTAAGTCCTACGGGGCTAATGCCTGCTTTAATGGCTAATCCGCATAGCTGTTTATTGGCTGTACCTGCAAGGGCACCTGTTATGTAAGGCATGTGTTCTTTAGGGGTAACACGTAAGCCATCAATTTTTTGGCTGCTAAGATTAAGAGCACTAAGTAACTCTTCGACCATAGCGCCGCCGCCGTGGACTAACACCACAATATAACTTTTTTGTAGCTCACCAATAGTTGTTAGCAATTTCAGAGCTGCATCGTGGTTTTGCATAAATGCGCCGCCAACTTTAATCACTAATATATTTTTATTACTCATGGTTAGTTTACTAGCCCCATATGAGATTTAAAACCAAAGCGTAAATTAGCACATTGTATTGCTTGAGATGCAGCACCTTTTAATAAGTTATCAATGGCGCTTACCACAACAAGATAGCCAGTTTTAGGATCTAACTTCCAGAATAGGTCACAGTATGGAGTACCTGCTACGTCATCAATTTTAGGCCAACTGTTTCTTAGCCTTACAATGGGATTACCTTGGTATGCTTGTTGAAAGGCGTCGGTAATCTGTTGTTCGCTAACATTGGCTGCGGTTTTTACTGTTATTGTTGCTAGTATTCCACGCTTAAAATTACCTAAATGGGGAGTGAAAATAACATCAGTACCTAAATAGTCAGCAATTTCAGGTTGATGTCTGTGCCCCAGTACCCCGTATGCCTGCAAACTCACTTCGGTAAAACTACTGTTCAGCGAAGCTTTTCTACCTGCCCCTGATACGCCAGATACTGCGTTGATAATAGGAAAATGTGTAGAGTCAATTAAAGCATTTTGTTGTAAAGGTTTGAGAGCTGTTAAAGATGCAGTTGGGTAACAACCCGGCACGGCGACCAAGTTAGCGTTACTTATTTGTTCTTGATGCCAATCAGCTAAACCATATACTGCGTCTGCTAATAGTTTGTCAGCATGGTGTTCGAAACCATAATATTCTGCAAACTTGTGTTTGTCTTTTATTCTAAAGGCGCCTGACAAATCCATGATCACCGCTTTTTTGCCACATAGCTCATTCATCCATTTATGGCTTGCTTCGTGAGGTGTCGCTAAAAATATTAGATCGAAGCTTTCGGATAAGGCAGATAAGTTATCTTCATCAATTGGTAGCAGAGGTAAATCAATGGTGTTAAAAAATTGTGGATGAATAGTGCCTAAAGACTTGCCTGCATCCGCACTATTAGTGGAAACATACAGAGCGGCTAATTCAAATTGACTATGACGATGAACTAGTGCGGACAATTCAGCACCAGCATAACCACTGGCTCCGATAATACAGGTTTTGATCATGGGGAATTTCTCTATAAGCTCAATGTGAGCAGTGTACTAAATAATGAGGATAAAAATAAAAAGCACTCTTTGCTTTAAACTATATAATTTAAAGCAAAGAGTGAGCTATACGCTACAGAGTCGACTATCGTCGATACAACACACTGGCGAAGCTAGGCAGGGAAATAAAATAGGATGTTATTTTTTCAACGATTGAATACATATACGTTATCTAACCAAAACAAGTTAAAGTAATAAACAATTACACGAATCGATAATTTTATTTATCAGTCGTATCTGATTGGTCCATATAATGCCATGCGTTATATATTTATGCAATAAAAGTGAATAATTATTTAGTTGGGTGGTTATGCCAAATTTATCTTTCTTAGAACACTATGAAGCTATCATTAAAAGTCCGTCTATTAGCGCCTTTGATGAAAAAATAGATCAAACAAACAGGCCTCTTATTGACATACTATCAAGTTGGTTTAGTGAGCTTGGATTTACAATAACTATTCAACATGTACCTGGAACTCGGAATAAATTTAATATGTTAGCCAAGATTGGCAGCGGTGAAGGTGGCTTGTTGCTTAGCGGTCACTCAGACACAGTGCCTTTTGATGAAGGGGCCTGGCAATCCGATCCATTTAAGGTCAAACAAGCAGATGGCAAGCTTTTTGGTTTAGGCAGTTGTGATATGAAAGGTTTTTTTGCTTTTATTCTTGAAGCATTAAAAACCATTCCATTAAATAAATTGAAGAAACCTTTGTATATATTGGCCACGGCAGATGAAGAAACTTCTATGGCTGGGGCGCGATTTTTTGCCCAGCAACAACTTATAAAACCTAATATGGCGATTATAGGTGAGCCGACTGAACTAGTACCAATTTATAAACATAAAGGGCACATCGCACAAAGTCTAAATATTCAGGGTAAGGCGGGGCATTCAAGCGATCCTGATAAAGGTGTCAACGCCATCGAGATTATGTATCAGGCCATTGGTCAATTGATGGATTTGCAGAGTCGATTAAAAGGCCAGTTTCATGATGACGATTTTAGTGTGCCCTATGTGACCATGAATTTAGGGCACATCCATGGCGGCGACGGTGAAAACCGTATTTGTGGGCATTGTAAACTCAATTTTGATTTGCGTGCTGTACCTGAATTAAACGATCAACAAGCCCTCGCCATGATTGATGAAGCATTGGCTCCAGTATTCGCTAAATATCCTAGTCGTTTAAGTTTGGATTTAATGTATCCCACAGCGCCAGCTTTTGCTTGTCGTGATGAACAAAATATTTTGGCTTTGGCAGAACAACTTACAGGTAAAAAATTCCAAAGTGCTAACTATGCCACCGAAGCGCCATTTATTAATCAACTAGGCTGCGATACCATCGTTTTAGGTCCTGGTAGTATTGACCAAGCCCATCAACCTGATGAGTATATTTCTCTGGATTATGTCGATCCAACAGTGCATATTTTGCAACAAATGATTAATAAGGTGTGTTTATAACACTGCTTCTGTTGTTCAGTTTATTTTCTATATTTGATAAAGGTTTCATACAAGATGCAAAAAACTATCGCACTGGTTGCTCACGACCATAGAAAGCCAGATTTAGTGAAATGGTCTTTGGCCCACAAAGCCAAGTTAAGCAAACATAAGTTAGTCGCAACAGGCACCACAGGTGGTATCTTACAGAAAGCATTGAATTTGGATGTGCATTGTTTTAATAGTGGTCCATTAGGTGGGGACCAACAAATAGGCGCTTTAATAGCAGAACAAAAATTGGATTGTTTGGTCTTTTTTTGGGATCCCCTCAATCCTGCGCCTCACGACCCTGACGTAAAGGCGTTATTAAGAATGTGCTCTGTGTGGAATATCCCTGTTGCTTGTAATATGGCCACAGCAGATATGATAGTGACCTCGCCTTTGTTTGTAGATGACACTTATCTCAGAGAAATACCGAATTTCTAATATAGTTGGGCACTATTTCACTTTTGGGTAACCCGAATTTGGGTTACCCAACTAAAGCAGCTAGATCACGGGTTTTTTGCCGTTGTTATGGTTAATAAGTGATTTAATGCAGAAATTATAAAAGTAGTGCTATGAACTGGAGATTGTTCATAAAAACTCTCCCAAGCATGGCTTTTATATTCTTGATAGTTATCTTGTTTTTCAGGGTATTGGGCAATATAGGCTAAGTTAACTGCGTGACCAATAGTGACGTCGATAATAATGGCATCGTCAATTATGAGTGTAGGATTTTGCTCAAAGAAGCTCGATAACGCATTCAATGTTTCTATACTTAATTGACGATATTCTGCGGCTTGAATGTTGTTGAACATATGTTCAATTAACAGCGCAAAGGCTTTTTCACCTTGTGTCATATCACTTAGCACTAAACTGCTATTGATACGATTTCGTTTGTCCATCTGATTACCGATTACTAAGCCACTAGTATGCTGTAATATTCGCCAAATTTTGCTTAAAAAGTCGGATGAACGACGGTCAATTATGCCTTGGTGTTGACGCCAAGCTAACCAGCCCTCTGTTGGTGTGTCTAGTTGTTCTAAGCCTAAATTTTGCTGCCAACTTAGTTGCTCGGTGTCGCCATGAGCATGTAATGCCTCCATTTTTTGCGGTAAATCTGCCAGATGTTGATAGTTTTCTAATACCGCCTCTAATCTAGATTGTACTTCTGAAGGAGGCATATCCATTAAAATTTCGTAAGCTTCATCAGTGTGACAGTTTTGTGTGCGCGCAATTTGACTGGTTAGCAGTATGATCAACAAGCTCGCTCGAACAGTCTGAAGTTCACTAAATAACTCGGGGCGTGCCTTAATTAATATACCTAGATAGAGTAATACCTCCTGAGTCATTATTTGGTCGCGCACGTCTTCACGGCAATATTGTACAATACGTTGCATCAGCTCCCCATCACCTATGGGACGGGTAATCAAAGATCCATCGTGATACGACCGACCTACCTGAATAAACTTTTGTGCAACCAGTAAATCACCAACGGCTAAGCCAATATCACCATCAATTTTGCCTTGCAGTCCTGTCGCTTGCCTTAACACCGACCAAAGTCTTAAACGGCCTGCTTGGGTATACACTTCTTCAATTAAGTCACGCAAACTTCGCTGTTGGTTATATATGTGGATCTGCGCATCAATGGTATTGAGTTCTACCAGTTTAGTCAGCACGGCAATCTGTTCATATAAATTGGTGGCCGCATTTAAACGAGCTTCTAAGGCGCTTACATTTGTTTCTAGAGCTATAGCTATTTCGTCTCTTGGCAACAGTTGTGTATGTTCCCCTGCTAAGGTCAATACACAGGATTGCAACAACAGATCAGCTAATGGTGCCTCAGGCAATATGACATCTTTTAAGTGTTCAACATGTTCAACTGCCGCTGTATTAATTAACTGGGCCATTAGGCCGTGTAAAACTGGAATGCCCTCTACTTCGCCACTGGCAATCTGTTTCATCAGCTCATAAAAGGTACTGCGATCTGTATCTAATAAATTGTGTGTAAGTAAAACTGTGACTGTTGGCCTGCCCACTTCAGTCCAGTTTCTGTGCAGGTAACTTAGCTCAGACTTAAAACGACGTACCAAAAATTCAATATCGTAACTTAGGAAAAAATCTCGCTGAATAAAAGAAGGTGTAAGACAAACGGATCGTTGTTTACCCATCATATACACGCGACTAGTAGTTAAGCTTTTGAGTCGCCTAGGAATGCGGCCAGATAAGCCAAGCTCATCACATTGACCAATCCGAGCATGCATAGTAGCGATATCTTCAGGGCGATAAACTTGTACTGGCGAAATATCCTCAAGGGTTTGGGTGAGCACACCGAAGCTTTCGAGTTCTTGTTGTAGAGCTTGATCCTCAGCTAAAAAAACAAGTTGTACCACAGGTTTTTTAGGTACTTTGGTATGCCTGCGCCCTAAAGGATCTAAGTCACCGGGACGGAGCAGTTCGTCCTCGAGTAGACAGCCAAGTATGTATAAACTTTGTGCCCACACTAATGGCACGTTATCGTTAGGGATCCGCTGCTGTGAGCCTGGTTGTTCGCGCTCTTTGTCCACAGAATCTTTTGGCACGAAATATAACTCAGGTAACAACTTTTGACCGTTTTGTTCTACTAACACGGCATCGAGACGTTTACGATAATCAGCTATCTGTTCACGATCATCACGAAAAAGGGCATCTAAATAAAGATAGGTATAAAACAATGGCCATTCTGATTCAATGTGTTCGAACTGCTTTAGCTCTTGTTCTTCGTAATGCAAACGTCCCTCATCTTCGAGTGCAGTTTGATGGCCATCTCGTAAAAAACGTTTTAGCCCATAATTGCCCTGTAACTTTTGAATAATGTCGTTACGCACTTTATTCGCTAGATCTGGGTCGTCTACTGCAAACGCTGGATAACCAACAATGCTGAGTAATGCTGCATCGGTTTCTTTGGTGTTTGATTCACGGGGTAACATAGAAGTAAGCGTAATATTAGACTGCGCGATGTTATCTGGAATAACATGAATGACACTGGCTCGTGATCCTTTGGCCCCAAAAAGGTTAAAGCCAGAGAGTGCTTCGAGTGCGGCCTTGGCCATGCCCAATGAGCTGGCATTAAGCTCTACATTACCGCTATTACTTTTAGCCCCTCGCTCCCAAATACCAAAGTCCGGCGTGCGATAGGCTCGTTCAATGTAATACACTAAGTTTTGTACAAAACTGACTTCTTCATCGGTCCAAATTATTTCTAAACCTGAGGCAATCATCTGTGTAAGAGTCAGTAGAAAAACTGAAGTAGCATCAACCTGTAAATGCCCCCATTCATCGTCACCTACTACGCTGTCACCTGTTGCCGTATCATATTTCGCATGCAAGGCGTCTATTGGCTGGCGCGTTTGTTTAAACTTTTCTACTTTTGAAGATTGCGCCATCATTGAGCGCAATAATGCACGCATCAATTTTACTGTACGTTGTTGTAATTCGAATCCTCGTCCACCATCATCATCTAGATTACGGTAGGCCAAAGCTAGTCCCCACACCGCTAAAATACTGTAAACGTTGTCACGTACCCAAGCGTCTTGGTAATTTCCATGTACAGTCACCGCTGTACTGGCAGGAAGTAATCCTGATATAGGATGTTGTTTGTCCAAAATGACCGATTTCGTTTGGCTATAATATTGGTCAAGACGAGTCCGTAATTCGATGTCTTGCATAATGGCTCCTTATCGCCCGAGTATGTAATAAAAAAGCTCAGATTTACTCGTAGCCTAAATTATTGATCGCTAATGTAACTGGTAGCTAGAGTTTTTTATTTTCTATCTAGTATGCAATAAACCAATTAGGCGAAATAACATAAGGCCATGTTTTCAAACAACCTAAAAAGATGAGTTTGGGAAAGTTTAAATATACTTGTGCTTTACATGCATGATTGGAGTTTTTAAGACTACACTCGATATTATTAAAAAGCCCCATACTACTTTAAATATGGGGCCTTTGTTGTTTATTTTGTGTTGAGTAAAGGTATTATTTTTGCTTACGTCTGCTCGTCAACATCCCTGCCATTGAAAACAATAGCAATAACAATATCGATGGTTCGGAAACGGGCTTAGCGGCATTTATATCGACGTCTAGTTGATATGCATATTCATTAAAAGTATCAAATAAACCTTCGCTACCTCCTAAGGCCAAAGTGTAAAAGCCAGCTTCAAGACTGATATTTGTCAGGAAATCTGCCGCTCCAGGTACAAACGGGTCGCTACCCGTGATATAGGTTAGGTCTGTGTCAAAATCGGAAAAGTCACTGCCGTTATTAAATATTATGGCAAAGTCATTCACTACTGTGCCGCTATATAGACTTAAGCCAAAATCAATGCTTGCGTTTAACACTATATCAACCAAAGACGATTCAGTGACCTCAAATAAAATGAAATCCAAACCATTGCCAAAGGTATCTTCGAGTAACCACGCTGTGTCTCCGGTTACGCTGTCTGTTAAATTACCACTAAGAGGTAAATCAATGATCGATGCTTGGCTTAAATTAGTTGCACATAACATGACCAATGCAAAGACTGTTTTAGATAAATATTTCATTTTGATTCCTTAATAAGATGCGCCAGCACTAAGGCTGGCGCTAAATGAGAAGTTAAAGTGCACCATTTTCCCAGGGGCCGGTGATTGCAAATGTCACTCCTGGAGATTGCACATTAACGAATAACCAGCGTCCATAAAAGCAGGCTCCAGCCCATTCTTGACTAGTAAAACTTCTGCGGTTTGAGCCATCTGTTGAGGTACCTACGCTGTCCCAAAAGTTACTTTGAGTGCCAGGGTAAACTGCGTCTATGGTGGCTAAGTCACCTGCATCTAATGCGATATTGTTTTCAGCGAATGGAAATGTTTCTCCGCTTTTAGTCAAGCCGATAAGACGTTTAGGATTGGATCTGCCATCTTCACATAACAGCATATTACCCCTTGGGCTAATAGCGATGTTGTCTGGGCCATCTACTTGAGTTTCGGCGTTGGTTGATTCAAATATTATGCTTAGCTCTTGGCGTCTGGGATCAAAACAAAAAACTTGTCCTAGTCCAGCGGCACCACCTGAAGTCGATACAAAATAGATCCTTCCATCGTCATACCAGCAACCTTCACCTCGTGCGATAATTGCCGCATCAGACGCTTGGCTATAACATCTTTCACTCATGGCATCTGGATCTGGCACTTCTTGCCAAGTAACATCCCAAGTTGTGCCTTCTGTAAGGCCACCACGTAGATCTACTCTTGAAGTACTGTTAAGTACCATTGCATAAAGTTTGCCGCCAGATTTTAAATCACCCCATTCACCAGCAGGTTCAAACTTATAAAATGCCGACGAGCCTGCATCTTCGGTTTCGTAAACAAAACCAGTGGCAGGATCAACTGCTGCAGCTTCATGAGAAAAACGTCCCATCTGAGTAATGGGTTGACCATCCGATATGCCAAACCCAGGTACTTCAAACACATAACCGTGGTTGAGCCCTTGTGGACCCTGTCCCCAGTTGTGAAAGGTTTCTTCGCAAGAAAGCCAAGTTCCCCAAGGTGTTGGGCCACCTGCGCAGTTTCGAATTGTGCCACCCAGACTGTTGTATGAAGACAGAAACTCACCTTTTAACACATCAAACATAATGTTTGTTGTGCCACCATTTTGAGCTTGGTTATAGATCCCTCTGCCGCTTGCTGGTGATGAAGGAAAACCTTCTCCTTCAGAACATTCGTGATTACGCACAAGGGCTATGATATTACCTTTGGCTGCGACTACGCCCATACCATCATGATCTGTAGGTGTGGGTAATCGATCCGCTTGAATTTGACCGGTCCAACCAAAGGATGTGTATTCAAAACCTTCAGGTAACGATAATAATGTCAGACCTGTTGCTTTATCAACTGTAGGTACTAACTCACCATAAGAATTGCTGAAAGGTAAGCTGGCTGCGTTAGTACGAGTCGATAGCGCTACAAAAGCTGTACTAGCAGCGGCAATCGAACCACCTTTTAATACTTGTCTACGGCTAAAAATTGGTTGAATGGGTAAGTCGATATTACTTTTAGATATCGGAGTGTTCATTTTTATTCCTTACTGTTTGATAAAGGTAATTAACATATACAAGAAGGTTCAACCTTGGGTTGACAGCAACCTAACGAGATCAAAGTTAATGGATTAAAGTGACAGTTTATGGCAGTTTTTTTGACAGTTTTGGTAAGCATTCATGGCAGTTTAATGGCAGAAAAATGACAAAAGGGTAGGTTTTAACTTTCACATTTATTGCAAACTTAGGAGTGGGTCGTTTTATCTCTTAGAGACGTGGCAACTGTTTTTTCGTTCCAGTGTATTAAGCCAATAGATAATTCATATAGTAATAACACAGGTATACCCAGTGCGATCTGCGAGATTAAATCTGGTGGGGTAAGGCATGCCGCCAATAGAAAAACCACTACTACAGCATGACGTCTATGTTGACGTAAGGTTTGTGCAGTAATTATTCCAGCCTTAGCCATTACTAGCAATAATACTGGTAATTCAAAACACAACCCAAAAGCCAAGATAAGTTGGATGACTAGCGATAAATATTCGCTGACTTTCGCCTCTAGTTGCACTTCAATACCAGTATTTTGTCCTGGGGTTTCAAAACTAATAAAAAACTCCCACGCCAGTGGCATTACCAAATAAAAAGCTAAGGCCGCTCCACCAATAAATAATATTGGTGTTAAAGCAAAGAGTGGAAATAAACTTTTCTGTTCTTGCTCATACAAACCAGGGGCAATAAAACGCCAAACTTGGATCAGGACCAAGGGAAGCGTAAAAAAAACCGCACTAAAAAAAGCTAGCTTTAAATAAGTGAAAAACGCTTCATGTAAACCTGTGTATATCATTCTTCGTCCACTATCTGGGCCGAATATGTCGACTAAAGGTTGTTGTAAAAATGTGTAAATTGGCTGCGCAAACCAATAACTTATAGCGAACATCAAAAAGAAAAATCCTAAACAATACAATAAGCGTTTACGTAACTCAGTGAGGTGAGTCAGTAACGGTGTTTTGCTTGGGGTATTTGCGGCTAATTTCATTTTTTTATCTCTGAGTTGCTACCCCTTTCATCCATTGCTTTTTTTCGTTGTTCTCGCATTTGCTGGTGATCGCTGGCAGGCAGTGAGCCAGGAATAAAATCGTCGGGTAAATTTTGTACTTCAGGTGGCAGCAGTGTTTGCCAGTTATCCTCTTGGTAGGCTTTACCATCACTGATATCGATCTCTTTTTCTAGCCGCGACAATGATCCTTTGACTTCATTAACCATTTTTTTACCCTTGGCCATGACCCGTCCTATTCCTTTTACAAAAACAGGTAAATCTTTTGGGCCAACTACCACAAGTGTTAGTGCTGCACAAAAACCAAGCTCAATCCAACTTAAATCAAACATGGCGATTTACTTTGGCTGACTAATAGGTTTAGTTGTCTCGGCTGATTTTTTTGCGTTTTGGGTCTTGCTCTCAGTCGCAATCGATGCGTGTTCGTCTTCCTCTTGCTCCTTAATCCCATGTTTAAAGCTTTTTATCCCTGCAGCTAAGTCGGTCATCAAAGCGGGTATTTTTCCTCGACCAAACAGTAATATAAATAACAAACCTACAAGTAATATTTGCCAAATACTTAAGCTCATTTGCACTTCTCCAAGTCAATTTCGGCTAGCTTAGCATTGTATATATTGCCAAATGGTGAATGAAATATGATCCTATTATGACGGTGTGTTTAAGGTTACTAAACTTAACGAAATGGAACTAATGCCCAGAGGATTTTCTATGAGAAATGGGATGAACTTTTTGATTGGAATAATGGAATTAAATGACTGGAAATTATTAGCAGCTATAAATAAAACAACCGCAGCTAATGCGGTTGTTTATGCAGATAAGTGTTATTTTTAAACTGATTCTTGTCTATTTTTTTTGTTACCCTTTTTGCCTTTTTTATGGTGTTTGCCTTTTCCGGATTTTTCCAAGGCTTTGGCTTGCTGTGCGGGCGTCATAATATTCCAAATATCATGTTTGCTTTTGCTTCTTAATAGCCCCATAGTCACAAAATCAGCTTGATACTCAGAGTTTAGAACTTGCCAAGCTTCAAGGCTAAAGTTCGGACTTTGGACTAGCGCTCGCTCTGCATGTTTAAAGGTTTTAAGCTTAGCCTTAATTGCTTCGCCACTTTCTTTCTCTGCCGTTTTAATGGCTTTTACAGCTGCAAGTTGCTCTTCGGTGAAATCAAGACGTTTGAGTTTATTGCCTTTACGTTTGCCTTTTCTTTCACCTTTAGAGCTTTTCGCGTCATGTTTGGCCATGCGAGTTTCTAGTTGGGCAACAAATTCAGCTTGTTGAGTTTCAGTTAACAAATTCCATACTTGGTTTTTGTTGATAGCACGTTGTAGTGCTTTTTCCTGCTTTGCAGCTTGGTTTTGGGTAATGGCACTTTCGACAGCTGTTTGATCCCATGCAGTCGATTGTATAAGATTGCGCAATTCTGTTTGTGGCGACTTAGCATCAGTAAGGAACAGGTCTCTGTCTTCACGGCTTTGTTTTAATACCTGTCTGATATCTTGCTTTTGGGTATCGGTTAGAGATAACTCAGACAATATTTGGCGCATGCCATCATGTTTTTGGTGGTGGCTTTTATGAGCAATAGCAGGTACTGCTATTGCAAGGGATAGACAAAGCGCAATAGGTGTAAGTGTTGTTTTAACTAATGTTTTAAATTTTGACATTTTTTTATCCTCTTTATTAACTACCTTCAATGAACTGCCAACAAGTCTAGCGAATACAATGCAAAGAAACGCAAAGGGAATGTAAAGCTTGTGTAAATGCATAATGTTGCACAGTATTCACAGGGGCGCACTG
>TARA_R110002153_G_scaffold173631_3_pt1 | contig 25861 bp, 28 predicted proteins | sample TARA_R110002153 | Tara Oceans TARA_R110002153 (sample SAMEA4398193) | marine metagenome | biome: Polar Biome; feature: [SRF] surface water layer (ENVO:00010504); material: water (ENVO:00002006), including particulate matter (ENVO:01000060) such as... | depth 5 m | reverse complement strand
ACCCTGAAGCCGCTCAGGTTGGTGGTGAAGACGTTGTTTATCAACGAGGCAAAGAAATAGAACGAAAAACACGCCCGGTTAAAACTGGTTCTGGTGCTGGTGGTACTGGTTCTAGCGATCTAAAGTCTGGTGATGAAAGCTTAATGTATCGTCAAGCTGCTGAATTACTTGGCGGTATGTTTGACCAGGCTGGTAACCTTCAAGCGCTAGATCCTGAAACAAGAACTAAAGCACAGGCTATCGCAACCGAAGCAACTAATTTATTTAGGGCTGGTGGTATTACTCGAACACAAGCCGTTGCCAATGCCGCCGCTAAATACGGCATAGAAATGCCTGTCCAAGTAGGCGATAATGATCCATTAGGATTACGTTAATCAATAAAGCCCTTTAGTTAGGGCTTACATTTTAAAGGAGGGCCGCCGTGAGCGAGTTCATTCAAAACTTTAGAGTTAAAAACCCTCAGTACAATGATATGCCTGATGATCAGTTAGTCACGGCATTACACAACAAATACTATTCAGATATTCCCGTTGAACAATTTAATCAAAAAATAGGCTTTCAGTTAGCGCAACCGTTAGCTACTGATGTTAACGACACTGGTGTCGCTGACATAACGCAACCTATTGAACAGCAAGAAATTCAAGAACAACAAGTTGACGGCTTCACCGGGGCGGCAATAAAATCCCCTGAAGAAAAATCAATGTTTGAACTTGTACAAGAAAAAGCTTCTTCTATTGGTGGCGCAATATCTCAAGGTGTTGAAGGCGCTATTCCACAATTTAAACAGCAAGTTGGTGGTTTGCTTTCTCAATACGAGCCAATGACCAAAGAAGAATACAAACAGAACGATCCTAAAATGCTTGGGATTATTACTGGTGGTAACGCTGACACTTATGAAAATTTTGTTGAAACCTTTAAGTCTGCCAACCCGGTTAAAACATTTTTAGCCGAAAAAGGTAAAGATCTTGTTGAGTCTGGAAAGGTTGGAATACCACAAAGCCAGCAATTTGAGCGAGGAACGCCGGAGTATTACGCTGAAGCTGTCACTGGTTCAATTATAAATATGGCTCCTACACTTGCGATCTCATTACTTGGCCGCAGACCTGACATTGGTTTGGGTGTAATGCTTGCCCAGGTCAAAGGGGGTTCATACCAGGAGGGACGAGATCAAGGGTTAACAACTCAAGAAGCCGCTGAATACTCTTCAATGCAAACTGCTGCTGAAGTTATTCCTTCAGCCTTTCCTATTGCCAAAATAATTAAACCAACGGGTAAGTATCTAAGAGATATTATTGAAGCTGGTGTTACTGAAGCCGCACAAGAAACCGTTACTGCTGCTTTACAGTCTGGTATCGATAAAGGTTACATTAAGCCTGATATGACCTGGGGCGAAGCTGTTGAGCGTATGATTGATGGTGCTATTATCGGTAGTGCTTCAGGTGTTACCATTTCAGCTACCACTTCACCTATTGCCAAAAAATTACAAGAGCGTGATGTTAAGAAACAAGCGGATCAAGAGTTTGAAAGCGCTTTTGATGAAGCTTTAGCTGAAGATATTCCTATTAATAAAACCGCTATTGATTTACTTGATCCTGATCAGGCTCAATTAGAAAAAACTTCAGTAACTAAAAAAATTGAAACTTCTGAATTATGGTCAAACCTAACACCTGAAGAACAGGCCAAGTTTAAAGAAGTGCTCAATGAGGTTGAACCAACTGTTGCAAAAAATGCAACGGTTGACATTAAAGAGCAGCCAATTGATAAGGCGGTAATGCCTGAGCAAGAAGCTGTTGCCCTTGAACTTCCCAAAATGGGAACTGAGAAAAAAGAAGTTGCAACTGTAAAGCCTGAAGATTACACACCACCTAAACCAGTTACAGAATACAAAGGCAAAGATAAAACTTTAGTTGATACGTTTGGTGACTCGTTGCTTATCCAGGCTGTGATTCAACGTGGTGGCCTTAGCCGTAAAGATTTTGAATTAACTGGTGATTTATTTAAGCGTGGTTCTAACTTTAAAAACGGCGTAGTTGGTAAGCCTATTTTTGCCGCTGGCGATAAAGGCATGACCGCTGACGATTTTGTTGAGTGGGCTGGCGAACAAGGTGTTAACTTTGAATATGGCAACGATGCTGTTGCTTATGTCCAGGACCTAATAAATAAAGCCGATCCTGATGGTAGAATTGTTGGTCCTGCTAAGGCTGCTGAAATAGAAGAAGAAAACCAGCGCGAACAGGCACAAGAAACACAAAACCAAGAAGACATAACAACAACCCAAACCGTTATTGATAAGCATGGCGGTGAATCTGTACACGTTAAATCCGTGGCCGATAATATTATTAAGCATTTTGCTAACGGTAAAAACTTTGAACAAGCATTAGATATTGAAGAATCGCGTGACTCTGCCGCTACTGCTATTTTTATTGATAAAGCCATTGCCATAACTGAACAGGAAATAACTGATGAACAAGATAACCCGACTGAAGACGAAACTAGCAACATTAAAGAGAAAGAGAGCTTCACTCTTACAAGTGAAACGGAACAAGAACGCCAGCAAAGAGAGCAAATAGAATCTGAAGCTGACGCTATTTTTGGCAAAGAAAAAAAGGCCAAAGAAGTTAAAGCTGAAGTTGATAAGCAAGTTGATGATTTTGATTTAACTGGCTCTGATCGTTCTGCTGATATTGCCATGTCCGCTGGTCAAGGTGATATTTTTGCACAGGAGCAGGATGCTAAGTCGGCAAGTGAGTTTAAATCAAGAGTGTTATCCAATGCTGAAAACTTTAAAGGCAACTATAGCGGTAAGCCTCTTGCACCATTGATCACTGATTACACTAAAACATGGTTAGATAAAGGCGAACCATTATCAACTAAAGAAAAAGAATCCCTTCTTGCTAAGCATGGCATAGAAGATAAAAACTTATTAAATCAATTTGATTCAAATAATGGTTTTGGTTCTGAGTTATTAAAGGAAAAACAAGCAAAAACATTTACCGAACAAAAGCAACAAGTTAAGGGTGAAAAAAATCGCGCCGGCACAGGGAAAACCAAAGAAAAACAAGAGGTTACAAAAGCCAATAAAAGAAAGGTTTTTAACTGGGATTCGGTTGACTTGTCAAAGAATTATACTGCCAAAGAGTTAGGTGAATGGATAACAGAATTATCTAAAGACCCCGACAATAAAAACTTATCTGGTGGTGTTGATCTCTATAACAAAGTAACAATGAAAAAACTTGATAAGTTGAGTTGGGCTGTTCACCACTTAATTAAAGAAGGTAGAGCAGCAAGCGAAACTACTCATATTCAAGATAAAGAGAAAAAGCAAGCCGACATAAAGGCACTGGCTGATAAAAAGAAAACTCCTTTATCTGAAATAATCAAAGAAGCTAGTGACGATACTTTAACTGATTCTGATAGAATACCTGAAACTTATACTGCTAAATCTTACGATAATTTCCGTGAAACGGTAGCCAAGCAAACAGCAACAGCTAAAGAAATTTTGGCCGATGCTGAAGACGTTATCGCTAACAAAGATAAAATTATTGCTGAGTTAAGTGAGCGTAAATTTACTAAGGCAATGCTTCAAGAGATTATTCAATCACCTCGCAATGATTGGTCCAAGCCTCAAATGGTCAAGCAAGCTTATCAACGCATGTTATCTGAGCATGTTATGGCTAGTGCTACGTTCACTATTTTTGGTGGTAGTCAGTCATTTGAAGAACAGATCATTGAAAAGGTTCGTAACCAAACGCAAGCCGATGTTGATCAGGCTTATGAGAAGCAACGCGAATACCGGGCAGAAGCAATTAAACGCCGTGAAGAATTCGTTAACGCTATGGAAAACCCTGAAACACTAAGCGACTTTAAAGAGTTTATTCGTGTTCGTGGTAAAGAAAAAATGACCTCTGAACAACTAGCCAAGTATGACGAGTTGGTTAGTGAATCATTATCGCCTGAAGACAAGCCTGTTGTTGTCACTGGTGAAGCTGAAGCTATTAAAACCGAACGTGCCAAAACTACCCACACTAAAACGGGTGCTGATCTCTTTGTTGTTAAAATGGTTGGTCGTGTTGATAAAGATAAATTTAAAGAATTGAGCGCAAAGTCTAAGCAGCTTGGTGGTTATTATTCATCTTATTCAAAAGGTGAAGCTATACCAGGCTTTCAATTTAAAACAGTTAAAGAAGCTGATCAGTTTGAACAGTTACTATCTGGTGCCGATATAGATAAAAGCGACTTTGCAGAAGCCAAGGCTGAAGTTAAACAATCAAAGAACGCTGATAAACTTCTTAGCATGGCTAGCAAGATGGAAGAAAAGGCCAACGAAGAGATTAATCGCCCAAGACAAGCCAATACAGCAAGACGCGCATCAATGGCTTCAAATGCGACTGAGAGAGCCGAAAAGCTTTTAGCCTTAGCTAAAACAGTCCGTAATATTGCCACACGTTTACAAGAAGGTGATTTAACTCATTTAGGGAAGTTAAGCCAGGTAACACAGCTTGAAGAGCTAATCTCTATTCAGAAACGCGCAATACCCCAAGACCTTTATGAGAATGGATCTTATGACGGGTACACAATTAGCCGACCTTTAAAGACTGGTGTAACTGTTAATGATTACATTGGTAACGTTGAGTTTCCAAGAGTTGAGCTAGCTAGTAGCATTGTTGATAGCATTGCGAATAGCTTAAAGGGTAAGCGTGGTTATGCTCGTTTATCTGCTGAGCTTAGAAACTTACCCACTGGAAAGCGTGAAGGATTAAGGTTACTGAGCAATGAGCAAGCGACTAAAGTAATGGCCGCGAGTAAAGCCGGAATACTTGAAGCTTATTCTCTTAGCTGGTTACCTGATCAAGTACAAACACAAAGCCGTTTAGCTAAACTTGGCATATCAACGGGTGAACAGTTACGCGCCGCAATTCGTGAACTTGATTCATTGAAAGTAGCCAAGCGAAAATCTGATCCTTTAAAAGCTTTAGAGCGTGATTTAATTGGTAAAAAAATTGAAGGGTATTTTCCAACGCCTAAAGAGTTAGTTGATCAAATGATTGACTATGCTGACATTCAACCGGGGCATGAAGTATTAGAGCCTTCTGCTGGTAAAGGTAATATTGCTCAAGAAATTTTAGCCGCTGCTCCTGATGCTATTTTAGAAGTTGTTGAATTTAATTCAGGTCTACGAGCAATACTTGAAGCTAAAGGTTATAACGTTGTTGGTAATGACTTCTTAGAAGTTACTAAAAATTATGACCGTATTGTAATGAACCCACCTTTTGAAAACTTCCAGGACATTGAGCACGTTAAACACGCATTTAGCTTGTTAAAGCCTGGTGGTAAGTTGGTTGCTATTATGGGTGCAGGCGTTAAGAACTCAAGAAAGAAAGCTGTTGAGTTTCGTGAATGGCTTGATGATGCTGGCAGTTATATTGAAGACTTGCCTGATGGTAGTTTTAAAACTTCTGATCGCCCTACTGGTGTTTCTACTGTGATGGTTACCATTGAAAAAAATGATAGCAATACTTTAGCCCGTAAGGATTATGACGCAAATTATAAACCTAGAAAATCAAACGCAGTAAAAGCAACTCCTGAAGTTTTCAATGCTCCTGGGCATAATTTTATCGGTATGTTTAGCTCAATGGGTATACCTGAAAGACAAGAAGTTGTTTCTATTGAAGGCGAACAAATAAAGGTCCCTGAAAAACCACAAAGAATAGAGCCAATTATTTCTAAGCTTGTTGAAATAATGGGGCGAAGAATTTACTTCGGAAAAATTAAAGGCAAATCTACTGCTGGATTTTACCGCCCTAATGTTGGCGAGATTAGAACGCGCAAAAAAAATGACGTTGAAGTGTTGGCGCATGAAATGGCTCATTACTTAGACTTTTATTCTAATGTGACGCTACCTAATTTTAAAAGACTTTATAAAGATCCTGCTTATGTAAATGAAGTTAAGGCGCTTAGCTATACTGATGCTGACAATAACATAATGGAAATTGAAGGCTTTGCGGAATTTGTTCGTTTATGGCTAACCAACTCAAGCGAGGCCAAGAACAGATCACCAAATTTTTATGTAGCATTTAATGAAGCACTTGCTAAAGATAAAAAGCTTTCCGCTAAAATGAAATCAATGCGTGAGTTGATGCACAAATTTTACTTTCAAGGTCCTGACAAGCTAGGTCAAGCTTTGATTGGTGCTGATCCTTCTTACTCGCAACGCTTTAACCAGTGGGCTTACCGTAGAGACTCGCGCATTCGCCAGCAAACTATCGATAAGTTTCACGCCGCTAGAAAAATTGAGCAAGAATTAACACGTAAGGTTGGTGATGTTCAAGAGTCTGCTTGGAAGCAATTCAGGATCGCTAATGGTGGTGCTGAAGGTATCAGTGATTACGTTTTGAATTATGGAACTGTTAATTTTGATGAAAAGGGAGATTTGAAAAAAACGGGTGAAAGCTTACATGAAGTTTTACAGCCTGTTAAATCCATTACCCTAAAAGCTGAACACAAAGGCGAGCAAAAAATTGATGTGTTGCTTCGTTACTTTGCCGGGCGTAGAGCTTTAGAGCTTCACCGCCAAGGCCGTGAAAATTTAATCCCTAAAGAAACCGCTGTTGTATGGGCGAGACTTGGCAAGGATTACCCGGTATTCGAATCAATACAAAAAGACTATCAGTTATTCAATGAGCGAATGATGGATTTTTATGAAGCTGCTGGAATGATTACGCCGGAAGGCCGTGAAACCATGGCTAAAATGAATAAAGATTACGTTCCGTTTAACCGCATTCGTGATCAACTTGCTGGCGCTCCTGCTGGTGCTGGTGGTGGCTTTCATAAATTAAAAGGTGGTACTGCTAACCTTAATGATATTTTAGTTAATATCCAGGATGGTATAACGGCCAATGTTACCGCCGCTTTAAACAACCGGGCAAAACAAAGGCTTTATCAATACATAGCTAATCATAAGGACGGGGCTATTTTTGCCACTAAGATCGGTACTGACTCAAAACCAGTACAAGTTTATTCTGATGAAATGACAAGCAAGATCACTAAGATACTTGAGCTTAACGGCATTGAGATAGATGGTGAGCTTGATTTGGGCAGTAAGGATTTGCTTACATTCTGGCAGCATGGCGTTAAACCTACGTTAAATGAATCAGGTAATATTGTTGATTCGGTAATCATTAACGGCAAGCCGCAATACTATGAAGTACAAGATCCATTACTTCAAGATATGCTTATTTCAATGAACCCTGAAAGCTATAGTTCTTTTATGAACGTTATGTTTGGTGTGAAAAATTTCTTTACCAGGACAATAACATTAGGCATTGAATTTATGGGTGCTAACCTGGTGAGAGATACGGTAGGCGCAACATTTTTAAGTAAAAATAATTTTAAACCTTTCATTAGTTCGTTCGATGGAATGTATTCTTTTATAAAAAAAGACGAGCACTATCAATCTTTCATGCGTTCCGGTGGTGGTTATTCTGGAAGACTAGAAGCAAGCACCAGAGAAGGTACGGCAAGGCGCAGAGTTAGTATTGATGAATTTGGCGTTATGTCTATTCCTGAAAAATTATTTTCTACTATAGATAATATCGCTAGTGCTTTTGAATATGGAACTCGTATCGGTGAGTTTAAGCTTGCCAAGAAAGGCGGTAAGTCTGATATGGACGCTGGCTTTGACGCTCGTGAGATTTCAACAGATTTTAGTGTGATAGGTGCTAACAGGTTTTTAACTGGTTATATTCGCACTGTGCCGTTTTTAAACGCTATGGTTCAGTCACAAGACCGAGTATTTAGAGAGGCGTTTGTTAAAAAGAAATATGACGGTAATCCTGCCGGGTTAGCTATGAAGGCTTTTTTGGGGATCACTATACCAACGCTTGTACTTTACTTGTTCAATAAAGACGATGAAGATTATAAGCAAATCCCTGATTGGGAAAAAAGAACTAACTGGCTTATTAAGGTTGGTGATTCTACTGGTCAAGCACAAGAAGGAACGGTTGATTCTGGTGGATCTCGTTATGTAAAAATACCTAGACCTTATGATGTTGGTTTTGTTTACGCCACTATGCCAGAAATATTTTTTAAGTATGCTGAAGATGATAAAGGTAAAGAGTTTGCTGAAGGAATGATCTGGACCATGACACAAATGTATGGAATAGACGGAGTTCCGGCAATGATGACAGGTTGGTGGGATCTTGTTAAAAATGAAAAATGGACGGGAGCACCAGTAGTACCAAAGGCATTAGCTGATGTTTCGGCTCCTGAACAATACACCTCAAATACTGCTGAGACATTCATTAGAATGGGTGAAGTTTTAGGTGTTAGCCCTATCAAAGCAGAACATATGTTTAAAGCTTACACTGGTTATCTTGGTGGTTATTTACTTGCTGCTACTGATAATATGTTGTGGGATGAAAGCAAGTTTGGTGAAAAACCTGAAAAGGATTTATCTGAAAATATATTTTTAAGAAGGTTTTTAACTAAAGAAGTTAGGCCTTCAACATCTGCAATGGAAAAGTTTTTTGACCTTAAAGAAAAGTCTGATGAAATTGTTTCAACATTCAAACAACAGGTTGACGTTCGCCGGGCAATAAAAGGACAAATTAAAGAAGGACAAAAATTTAAAGATGATAAGTTTTTTGGTTTGTCTGGCAAAGAGAAAGAAGTTTTATTTGCTCTTAATGATGATATGAATAAACTGATAAAGTTTATGTATGGTAAGGGTGGAGTTAAAACCGCAGAATTATCGGTTAAGCATAATAAGAAATTAACAGGCAAAAGAAAACGTGAAGAACTTGATAGGTTGTGGAATAGCCGAAATGACGATTTTATGAAATACTATTCAAAAGCTGACAAAGCTTTGCAAAAAGCAAAGCGTGAATCAGAAACTTTTAACCAGGAGAAATAATATGTCTGTAGCAATGATTGGGCCCAAGTTTTACGCTTGGGGAAAAGACGGAAAGCCACTTTCTTTCGGAAAGCTTTATACTTACGCCGCAAGGACTAACGATCCTAAAAATACTTATCAATCTGAAGATCAGGTAGTGGCAAACACCAACCCCGTGATCTTAAATGGTGAGGGTTACGCTAACGTTTATCTTTCTGGTTCCTATAAAATGGCACTAAAAGATTCTGATGACAATGAAGTATGGAGTGCTGATCCTGTAACAGCTTCCCAACCTGAAGAGTGGGTTACCTGTTTGCCTGCAACATACCTTAGCCCGTCTTCATTTGAGGTTAGCGGTAATTTTACATCTCAGTATGACATCGGCAGAAGTGTACGCATAAATAACAATGCAGCTAACTACGCTTATTCAACAATAAAGTCAGCATCTTTTGCAGCAAATAAAACAACAATAACAATAGCTGATAGCTCTGTTACCACTGGAATACAAGAAGTATGTGTTTCTATTGTTGGTCTTAACTCAGTCCCTCAAGGTCCTGGGAGCGTTGCAGAAATGAAGGAGTTGAGCTTAATAGTATCTTCATCCATATCAACTAAGGGCTTTTATTCTCCTGGTGATGGTGGTGAAGGTGATTACATAATAGAGCCAATTCCTGCTGTTGCTGATGGTTACGTTGATCATGTCATGTCAAATGGTACAGTTGCCAGATTGCAGATTAAAGATTCGTTAAAGTTTAAACAAGCTGGGTTGTCTATACTTAATAATGATGTTGTTAATACACTATCAATACAGGCGGCACTAGATTATGGGGTGCCTAATATAGAGTTCCCAAATACTTATGAGTCGTTTCTTTTTTCATCATTTACCATAAGAGAAAATACAACAGTAAACTTTAATACAGTCACATTAAGATCAACAATAACTTCAGGTGTGGCGATAAAAACTGAATCACTATCAAGAAGTAACATGAGGCTTTACGGTAACAGATCTAATATCGTTGCTGACGTTGCGACTAATGATGTTGATTTACTTCAGATAGGTGGAAATGTATTTGTTGAAGTAGACGGTTTGGTTTTCTTTAATACTGCGGGGCATCCTATTATTATAGGTGGTGAAAACACTAGAGATCCTACTTCATTTGTAATATCTAATTGCGAAACTAACACAGGTAGAGGTTTAAAGATACTTGCGGGTGTAGTCGATGGTATAGAGTACAATAGCGTAACAACAGGCACTATCAAAGATAGCTTTTGGACTATAACAGGGAAAAATGAACCTTCAATTAATATGATAGCCAATGATTTTGCAGGAGGCGGCCCATCATCTATATTTGGGGTTACGATTGCGCGATGTTCATTGAATTCTGTTTTTGAAGACTTTGGGAAGTTTGTAAAAATGAAGGCTGGTGGCACTTCAAATATATCACTAGTTAAGTTTGATAATTGTGAAGGTGAAATAAGAGGTGAGAGCCTAACGAATTTCTTAGTAGAAATAGAGGGTGTTGATAGAAGCTACTTCAATATAAGAACTCGATCAAGTGATTACAGTTCATATAAGTTTATAAACTCGTCTGAAAACACAATTGACACTGATAGAGACTCATCATCAAATAGTACGTTACAAGGCTTAACAATGATTGATTTTGATGCTAACAGCGGTAATAACATAGTAAATAATGTGGTTGGCATAACAGATCAGTTAGATACAGAGATAACAAGTAATGCTCCGCTTGCTCCTTTGTATTACAAAAAATATAAAGACGCTAACGGGAGTAATACTTTTTCTGGTGGCCTGACAACAAACCTAACAAGAGTTGTTAGAACTGAAGCGCTTGGTGTTTATTCGCCAGCAGGGGAATTAATAAATCCCGATTATGACAACCCACCCAAAGCGGCTAATGTATGGACTGATAACGGTGATGGTACTTATACTGTTGTTTGTAGCACGACACCACAAAGTGGGTTTAACTTAAATGTACCACCTTCAATTTCAATCGGCGACAATATGGTGGTGAGGCTTGAATATAAGTTTGCTAGCATTACTGATCTTGTTGACGGATGGAGGCTTGAGTCATCAACGGGAGGTACAGCGCGGTCTGTTGTAATACCGCTAACTACTGATTTTGTTGATGTTGCTTATATAACAAAAATGACAGCAAGACAGTTACGGGTTTATCATGTTGGTGCTATTGTTCCGGCTTCAGTTACATTTATAATTAGAAAATTTGAGGTATTTAAAGGGAAGCAATTGCCTTATCCCCACAATTACCAACCTAAAGACGTACTGACTCAGTTTGAGAAGTTTCCTTACGCTACGACTGGTAAATTACCTACAACATTCAACATAGGGACTCAGATATTCGACTCTACAGTTGATGTGCTAAAGGTTTGGAATGGGTCGGCATGGGTTTAAAGAGTTAAATAAAAAGCGCCTGGATTGGCGCTTTTTTTTACTTTGGGTATGGTAGCGGAATTTCTCCATTACACTCACATTCAAAGCAATATATGTCGTACTCTTCTTTAGTCATTTGATAGCTTCCTATATTTTGTTATCTCTGATTTTATGTTAGATATTTCAGGGTACTGATCTTTAAGTGACTTGTGATTAACGTCACATTCTAACCATTCAACTTTATCAATTCCAATTTCTTCAATTAGTCGCTGTCTATATTCTGCCCTCATTCCTGAATTGTGAGTGTTGCATTTATAACATTGCATTCTTAAATTCATTAGCATAAACCGCCTTGGGTCCACTGACTTTTGCGGTATAAAGTGACCAACGTGAAAAGCCTGGCCTGAGTCTTCAAAGTGTTGGGGTTTGTCGCATGTATAACATGGCTCTCCTTTCCTTAATACGTGCTTAATGTAATGGTGTAAAGCTGTTGCCAGGTTGCTATAAAATCCTTTTGGTCCGGTTCTTTTTTTAATTGTTTCTTTAAGCCGCTTAGTTTCCTTGTTAAAGGCTTTTTTTTCTTTAACTACCACTTGGTGGAATTTAATTAGTTTCTTTGCTGTATCACGCTTATATTTATCTTCAATCCATTTTTCAGCGTGTGATTTGTCGAAAAAATTACCATAAGGATATTTAGCGACCTTTTCACGCAATTGATATTTTTTACAGCCGCATTTACATTTTAGTTTAGCTACTGGCATTATATTTTATCACTCATTGCTTTACTGAAAACCAAGTTAGCCATTCTAATAGCGTTATTTTCTCGCTTATTAACGTTTGGCTCTTTTAATCCTTCTTGAAATGCTTGGTGGGCCAACGGTACTAATTTCAAATAAAGGCTTCTACCAAGAACCGATCTCGCCTTTGATTGAAAAATTTTATCTTCTCGTGAACAAATTTGTTTGTAAGTTGTCATTAGAAAAACCTCATAAGTTGGTTTTCAGTGTTAACGTCAGCACTATGAAAAACATGCTTCAATGATGCGCGAATTAAAGCAAGGTAACACTCCTGAAAACGTTCCTCACTCATACTAGCAAACGACAATGATTCAGCTTCAGTTCTTACCGTCCCGTCAAGCCTTACCGATTGAATGTAAAACCCGGCCAAAATAGTTAAGTCTTTTCTGAAGCGATCAAACTGTTCTGACTCAGAACAATATTTGTGTACTTCGTCACCGTTCCAGTGATTAAAGCAAAAAGTAAAAAACACCATTACTTTACCCAAAAACGCCGGGTTTCTACTTAGCTTGATTTCAATTTCGTATGGTTCGCCAGTTTTAAACTTGATTAACTTTTCAGCCTCGTAATCATCAGCCGGGCAAAATAAACCGCCAGGCTGTTTAATCATTCTAATTTTCATTTTTTTAGTCTCGATATTTCATTAATGGCGTTATCTAGCTGATGCTGCAAAAATACAATTTTATCTTCTAGTAAACTCACTTTTTTTGTCATTTGATAAACTGGAATATCAAGAAGTTGACCGCAGCAACTATTTTTTATTATCTCGCTGGCCTTTGGATCTTTCATTGTGCTAAACTTCCTTTGCTGGTTGGACGCTGGTTTCATGTTGCTAATAGATAGCCTTACCTTAATCGGTAAGGCTTTTTTATATCTGGCCGTACAATTCTTCTTTAGAAATATAACTTGTAACCTTTGCGCCAATTTTAAACGGGTTAAATATAAGAACAAATTGAGGTTTGTTATTCTGTTTGCATGACTTACCTTCACCATCTAAAAAAGCAATTCGACCAATTGAATATTTACCAAACTTTTTTTCATTGCCAATAATAAAACGCACTTCACTTAAATACTTTATCGCTTCAGTAAACCAACTAACACTAGTGTCAGCATTAAGTAACATAACCACGCCCAATCCATTTTTTTGGGCTAGGATTGCTTGTTTAACCCATGGCATAGGCTTTGAATAAGGACAATTTAACCAAACGTACTTATTCTTTTTACTTGGCATCATTAAGTTAATTCTTTCAGCCCAATCAAAACCAAGCGAATTATCTTCTTCAGTAAAGCCAACCTTGCATTTTTTATTTTCAATGCTACAGGCCATATCAGCAACAAAGTTAAATTCTTGGTTCAGTGTGTTAAAGACCGGATCGGGTGTTCTCCATAAATCATTAGACACTTTCTTCTCCTTTATAAACTAACCAGGTGTAATAATATTCAGTTTTATCACTTATGGTTAAAGTTTTACCGCCAATAGTCACATCAACTAAAGGGTTTTCATTGTTACTATTAAGCATGTGACATAAGACCAGATCACCTTTTCGTAAGCCTAAAGCGTAAAGCTTGCCTTGTCTGTCAACCGAATTAGCCTTAGCAAAAAACTTGTGTCCTTTGGGTTGGTGGCGCATTGTTTCATCAAGCATACTCTTCCCCTTTGTGTTGATGTGATGTTATATGGCTTTGTGCTTTTTATTGCTAGCTTTTTTCATTTCTTTTAACTCTAATAACCTATAAATGACCTGATCGCGCAAAGTGTCTTCGTTGTAACTTCTGCCGCCAACAATGAAACCAAAGTTATATCCTTCATCCTCGTAGCCTTTCCACCCATCAGTATATACAGCCACTTCTGCACTAGCTATATGAGCGTTATATTCAAAGAAACAAGTAAAGTGCTCATTACTATTCTTTAAGCACCAAGTTGAGATCTTAGTTATTAATCTTGCAGCTTCCGTTGTCATTTGTTTTGGGTTATTCATTCTCTCTTTCCTTATTGGTTTATTTATTTAGCTTTTTTAAATTACGACGCCAAGAGCGCGCCTAACAGCTAAATCAATGTGATATTCTTTGGCGTTAGTGTAAGAGTGAGAATAGTCGCTTTCACAATTACTAGATCCGCAACAGCAAACATCAGCGTCTATTTTTCTATATTTAAACTCAAACCTTTTTTGCAATAACCACCTTTTAATATTCATTTTTCATTTCCTTATTCGTTCGATGTATTTATCTGTAACTTCCCCAATTAAAAGGGACCCATTGACTATTGTTTGATTTTAAACGGTCAAAGATTCGTTCACCTAAAACAGCTTTAACGCTGTTATGGTCTAAGTTGGTCAATACGCCAACTGGCTTTAAGTTACCGATACGCTGATCAATAACCTGGTTTAAAATAATTTTTTCGTGATCACTTCCTTTTTGAAGGCCTATTTCATCAAGGACCAATAAATCAAAGTTGATTAGCTGTTTAATAAATTCATCTTCAGAATATTGAGCTTTATCGCTGTAACACTTACGCATGTTAAGCATTAATTCAGTAACGGTAACCACCAGGCAAGTTTTACCTTGTGACATTAGTGAATTGCATATTGCTGCTGACAAGTGATTTTTACCTGTCCCGGTTCCTCCGGAGAAAATAAATCCTGAACCAACGTTACTACCAAAGTTATAAATATATCTTTCAGCAAAATTTCTAGCTTCAGCTTGGAGTTCATTACTAACAATGTAATTTTTAATAGTACAACCTTGGTGAAGAGGTAATATGCCAGAACGCCCCAGAATCGATTTTAAGGCACTTTCTTCGCGTCTAGCTATGATGTCACTAGTAGCTTGAATAGCTCCTTCCGTTCGCATTCTCATTAAGTCCTCGTAGCTATATTTCCTTTCACCTTTGTTAAATCTTCTCTTTGCCTCGTTTAAAGTTGAATTATTCATTATTCCAGTCCTCCGGAGCATCAAAGTTTGTACTAATGGAATTAATATCCCCTTGTTTAGCAACATGACCAGTCAAGAAGCTTTCAAGCTTCTCACCATTGCGACAAATTAACTGAATATCGTTAAAAGGTTTTTGTCTATCATTTTGCCCCATAGAAAACGGATCTTTACGACAACCATCAATAGCCGCTTTAATTTGCTCAACGGTGTAGCCTTCTTTCAACCGGGCCTTGATTGCTTTATCACGATTAGATGTAAGCTTACTGGTTGAAATTGATTTACCCATAACTTCACACCAATATTTAAATATTTCAAAAGAAAGGTTACTGACAGGTAACAAAGTTTCTTTAGCTGTTTCTTGTTTATTATTTAGTGTTTTATGTTTAGTGTTTAATGTTTTATGTTTAGCATTGCTATCGCTTTGCGTTCGTAATGCGTTCGCATTGCTATCGCTTTGCGGTTTTACTTTTCCCCACCTTGCTTCAGCAGACTTACGAGCCTTATCAGACTTGGCTTTAAAGGCTTCAACCTCACAGGTTATTCTTTTATTTAAGTAACCATTTTCAGTTTTGTGAAAAAATTCTTCTAATACGCTCGCAATGCTATCGGTATGCGTTCGCATCAAAATCTTCTTAGCAATTACGTTTAAATCAAGTGGAAGCGGTGATTCATGCAAATAGCACCAATCCATCATTCTTCTAAAAGCTAAATCTTCAAGAAGATCCAAATGGTCTGTATGCGACTTATAATCACCAATATTAAATTGGTAATAGTGCATGTTACTTCTCGCTTTCAATTTTAAGTTTTAAACCAACAGAACTTAAAACAGTAATAACATCAGCTAACTTTGCTGAGTGATCACCTTTCCAAACTCTAACCGTTCTTTCATAAGAAAGACCACAATGCTCAGCCATTGCCACAACACCACCTATACCGTTATCAATTGCTGCCTTTTGTACTGCTTCGCTCATATTCATTCTAAATACCTTTATTAAGTGTTTTTGATAACTGTAATTTAAACCGTTTCTTTATTTTTGTCAAACTTTACAATAAACAAAATTAATTCTTGCTTTACCAAATCAATATGGTAATATTTATCTCGTCCAAGTAACTCAGCAAATAGGTAGCAACATGAAAATAAAACTCCTTACAATAGAATGTGAACAAATAGTTTGCAGTAGCACAGTAAAGCGCGGCCAAGATAACGCGCATATAAAAATGACGCTTGAAGATGTTCGTACTTTTGAACTAATGACTTCTTTAATAAAAGAAGCTGGCGTTGATGCGATACTTGATCACATCTCTGATACACAAATTGAAAGTTATTTAAAAGGTGCTAAGTAATGACTTTTGACTTAAAAAAATTAGCCAAAAAATTTCCTGAAGAGGACATTGAGTGGCGCATTCAAATGTGTGGCAATAACTCATGGGCTTTGGTTGTTCCTTACATTAATAACCGGGCGATAATGCAACGCCTTGATGATTCTGTTGGTCCTGGTGCCTGGAAGAACGAATTTAAAGCTTCACCCTGTAGCACTGGTTATCAATGTGGTATCTCAATAAAAATTGATAACGAATGGGTTACTCGTTGGGATGGTTCTGAAGTTGTTGGTTCAAACACTATTGATAAAGTTAAATCAACAATGTCTTCAGCCATGAAAAGAACGGGCGTTCAATGGGGTATTGGTCGTTACCTTTATCAATTTGATGTGGGCTTTGCCACTGTTAAAGCTTGTGCAACTAGACGGGACGTTGATCCTGGATTTACTTTTCACGAAAACAAAAAGAAAGGCGAAATATTTCAATGGAAACCGCCAGCGCTTGAAGCATGGGCCTTACCATTAACGCATAAAGATATTTCTTCTTATATGAAGCTATTGAATGAAGTCGGCAATTTTGATGAATTACGTTTTGCCTGGCAAGAAATCTATAAAGTTTCATCTTCAGAAGGTGATGATGAAATAACAAAAGCATTCACTGAAGCAAAAGATGCAGCCAAAGAGCGAATAATCACACAGCAAAAAGAGCAAGTTGATGGTGATACCGCCAAGATAGACGGTTACATAACTAAGCAATTAAAAGCGTTTGACCAACTACCTAACGAATCAGCGGTAACAGGTGTTAAAGACTCGCTATTAAAAGAGCTAGAAAAAAGAACTAAAAATACAGCGGTAGATTCAGGTCAATTCATTATAAGAATCAACGCTACTTTCCAAAAAAGAATTCAGCAAATTAAAGGCAACTAAAATGACAACTTCAAACGAGAAAGAAATAAACCCGGCTACAACATCTGTAGAATTAAACCCGATGATCACCGTTGACGGATTCAAACTTAAAAAGCTTTCTGTTATCACTACGTTTAGCGACACAACAAAGATAGACAAAGCAATTGCAAAGTTTAGAAAAGACGCTTTATCTGTTGTTCCTGACTTAACAACAAAAAAAGGCCGTGATGCCATAGCTTCAATTGCTTACAAAATATCCAAAAAGAAAACAAACATTGTAGGTCAAATGGTTGACCCTTCAATAGAAGAAGCCAAAACATTAGTAAAAAATGTAAACAATGGTAAAAAACACTTTCAAGCTGAAATGGATGCTTTACGTGATGAAGTTCGCAACCCTTTAAATGAATGGGAAAAAGCGGAAAAAATCAAAGAAGAAGCCAGAATAAAAGCCATTAACGAAAAAATAGACGGCATTCATGCGATTGCCACTTTTGACCCAAGCAACCCACCAGGTAAAGATGAAATTGCTTCATTGATGGAAGCTGTTGATTCTATTGTTTGTGAAGAAGGTTTTGATGAATTTACCCAGGACGCATTACAAGCAAAAAACCGGGTAAAAGAAGCGTTAACTGAAAGGCTTAACGCCATTATCCAACAAGAGCTAAAAGAGGAAGCAGAGGAAGAAATGCGACTTAAAGAGCTCGAGCTTCAGCAGCAACAAGTTAAGCAACAAGCACAGGAGCGCGTTAATAAATTAATGATGATCCCTGTTAGTTTTTTTGGCAAAGGTTCTGTTGAAATACGCAAAAAAATAACTTCTCTTGAAAACTACGAAGTTAAAGAGTCTCAGTTTGGTGAGTTAACAGACCAAGCAAAATCTTCAGTTACAACCGTTGTATCTCAATTGTCTGCAATGTTACAGCAACAACTTCTTGTTGAAGAAACACAAGCTAAAGTTTACCTGGAAGAACAAGCTAAAGATAACGCTCGTATTCCTTGTGATAAAAACGGCCAAGTATCAGAAAAAAATGAATGCGCGAGTGATCCAAGAGAACCAGTTGAAGGGCTGATCACCAATGCTAGTCAAAGCCTACCGGAAGAAAGCAAGCCACTTAGTAAAATGGTAACCACACAGTTAACACCGCACCAGAAAATGATTAAAGAGGTTAACTTCTGGGCTGGCGAGTACGGCGTTGTTAATTCAGAATACAGTGACTTAATGAACATATTAAATAAGTACAAGTAACTTAATCGAACTGTTCGGATTGGCCGAACAGTTAACCTTTAGAAGCAACGGAGAATACAACCATGTCAAACAAAAGAGAAACTAACGTAGCTGATTTTATTGGCGAATGTAACGCTGGTATTTTTATGGAAAAACTTTCATTAGCCTTGAGTGATGCGGCATTAGCACAAATCAATCACGGCATAGGAAGCAAAAAAGCCAAGGTATCACTTGAGTTCACTCTTCAGCAAATGGGTGATAATGATCAGGTTATCGTTTCGCACAAGCTAACAACCAGCAACCCAACTAAGCGCGGTAAAAAGTTTGAAGAAGATGTTACTGATACAGCTTTCTTTGTGGGTAAAGGTGGTCAGCTTACTATTAATCCACCAGTTGAAGAGGAAAGTGGACAGTTCAACATGACTCAACAAAACGTTGATAAAGAAATTGGCGAAATAAAATCAAATGTTCGTCGCTTAGCAAACTAATAACAAACGCCGGGTATTCCCGGCAAACCTTAAACTTAACTAGTAGAGTAATAAATTATGTCATTGACACCTGAAGCAATTAAGCACTTAGAGCAAACTGTTTTACTTACCAACGTAAACGAAAACTTATTAAAAATTAAAACCAAGTCAAATTTGTTAGTTGTCCCTCATGGCTTTGAGGTAAGTAACCTTGAATCAAACATGAAAACTCGCGATTCTTACCGTTTTTCTTTCGCTACTAAGTCAATTAAAGACTTTGGTGAATACTGTAAAGAGTTTGATAAGGAAGGCGCTAAATGTTTCGTTAATTCTGATCGTATGAGTGCTGGAACAATCTTTGATCTTGGTACTGAGATAGCTCCGCTTCATCAACGTCATAACGCTAAGCTTCAACTTGATAAAACGGCGGCATTCAAGGCACTATTAAATATCAATGGTGTTCACCTTAGCCAAAAAGATGCGGCTAACTTTGTTGAAGATTGGGCTGATAACATCAAGGTACTTTGTAAAGCTGGTAATGCTATGACAGTTAACCAGGCATCAAAGCAACTTCGTGAAATTACCATTGAGCAGATAGCTAGCATTGATAGTCGTGTTGATGATTTTGGCGAAAGCATGAGCACTATGGAACGTGTTGAAGCTAAGAACCAAGATGTTATCCCGGCAACGATGGAATTCACCTGTGATCCTTATCATGGTTTATCAGATAGAGCTTTTACAATTCGTGTTTCTATTTTAACCGGGGACCAGAAGCCTAAGATAAGCCTTCGTATTGTTAGACTTGAAGCCCAAGAAGAAGATATGGCTGAAGAGTTTAAAGAAATCTTAGTTGGTACTTTTATTGAATCACAACTTAAAACGTTTATCGGTGAAGGTTAGAACTTAAAGTAACGAACAAGATGAGGGTTAATAGAGACAGTTATCGTTAATTGTCTCTATTAATACGAAATAAACCTTTATGGAGAAAACGAACATGCAAGCAATACACAAAATAGTATTAGAAATAACAGACTCCCAAACTTTCACAATTGATAATTTCTTCCAAGTAATAAGCTGTCAGATACAAAATGATAAGTTATGCGTTTGGTATATTGTCGATGATCACAACGGAAGGGATCAGGTTTTAAGCTTTCAGGTTATAGGGACTGGCAACCCATTTGAAATTGGTAATAGTTACCTTGCCACTGTTCAACAAAATCAATTTGTGTGGCACGTATTTTATAATTTTGTAATTACACAAAAGTAGGATTTGAATATGCCAATTAACAAAGTAGTAGAATTGATTGAAGAATTAGAGTTGATGGTGGGAACGATAAATACCGACCATAAAGACTATGAAGGAGGTATTGAGGAAATGTGCTTTAAGGAACACCAGAAAAATATAATGGAACTTAAAGCGGTATTCTTTAAATACACCACGATGCAAACAGCACTAAGACAAATTAGGTCTGTTGCTCCGAGTTCAATAGCTGACATTGCTAAAATAGCCTTAACAGCTTAATAATTTATTTTAAAGTAGACCTAAACATAAATCAAAAGATCGCTTAATTGCGGCTTTTTGGTAGTAATCAATCAAGGTAACTGTCATGGGTAAAAGAACAGAAATAATTTGTGGTTGTGGTTGTGGCGAATCAAGAATGGCTCAAAACTCCGATATAAAAAGAGGTTGGGGCAGATATATAAACGCTTCACATGCGGCAAAAGGAATGCACATTGAAGGAAGGGGAAAATCAGGAGCTCACCAAACAATAGAGCTAAAAGAAAACAACAAAGATTTATTCAATAAAGCTATGAGCTTTTTAAAGTAATTAATAAGGATTGATGAAGTGGAAGTTATTGGTTTTATTTTTATGGTTATTACGCTTATAAGTTTTTCTTTCGGATGGTGTTTTTTGTTACTTCTTGATGTGACATTAGGCGGTAAAAGAGAAGTTTCAATATATGCCATGATGTTAAGTTTAGGTGTAATTATTTGGGGTTGGATCTCATTGGTGAATTCATAATGAAAAATATAACAAAGGTGATATTTAGGCCAAAACATAAAGCACCCGTTAACTGTAAGAGCGTAGAGTATTTTATTCTTACTGATAATTGGGGTGATGCTATAAAAACCGCAAAAAAAACACTTGATAAAGAAATCAAACTTTGTCGTTACTACCGGGAAGCAATAGCAACAACAGTAAAGGTTTATGATATTACCTAGATATAAGCTTGGTGGGGAAATGTGGGGAAAAGTGGCAATTATATTAAAAAAATAGCTATAAGCGCGTACAATATACGCAAACCCATAGCTCCCAGGCAAATAATGAAAAGATATAACACAAAGTCTCGTCTTCTTGGTAAGCAGTTATGGTGTATTGATTGCTTAGACAAAACACCACCAGTAATAAAGAGCGCCGAGTTAATTATTCCTTTGAAAAAAGGGCATTATGATTTAGCACCTGACGGGGCAAGCATTGATAAAAGGGTTGTTGGTATCTGTATCAACTGCCTAAAAGATAGAAACGAATTCCAAAAAAATAACACTGAGCCTGTTGACGTTAACCACAAGCACCTTGTTTATAAGAATATTTAATAAAAGTGTTGTAATATAGAATAGTACAAAACATGAAATCAAAATTTAACCAATAAGGCAAAAATAATGAGTACATTCAAAGTAAGTCAGTGGTTCGCAAACCGCGCAAAATTAAACATACAAATTTTTATCGTTGAAGGCGTTGAATTTGAATTAATGGCATTAAGTGAAAGCTTGATTGATGATGTTAAATCATGCGTTAACTATGAAGAAATGCTTTCTTTAGCTGCTAACTCAGGCATATCATTCAATCGCAAGCGTGTTATTGACGATGTAGAGCTAGCAAAAGATATTGATATGCTATGGGGCCTAGAAGATTTAGACATTGACCTAGATCCTTGTATTAAATATCGCGTTGGTGAAAAGGTCTGTGACATTAGCGGATTAAATTCAGCACTTGAGGAAATGCTTGAGTCTGAAGAAGTAAAAAGAGTAGAGGCATTAAAACAACAAGGCCATATTGACGGAGATAGTGACATGCCTATGGTCACCATTGATCAGCTTAATGATGATGCTGACACTTACACCAGCAATAACGCCCTTTAATTAACTAATTTATAAACCAAGAAAAGGCGCAAAACGATGATTAGACCAGTAAAAACTTTTTTTTCTAAAGTTACAGACGAATACGGGGGCGAATATCCTGAAGCAATTGTTGCTGTACGGGCATTCTCTGAAAGCTCACAAACAACCGGGAACTCTTCTAACTGTCAAGACGATTATGTTATTGATAGTGAGCTAGAAGCTATCACTTACAAAGTCAACTATTGGTATTCAGAAAAAACCAAAGCTGACGGTAAGCGTTCTCGCCCTTTGATTAATGACGACAACGGTAATTTTACCGATGTATTCACGGTTGATTTAGAAAACCCTGATGTCATTAATATCTTAGATAGTGAAGCTGATCATTTTGATAAAGTTCTTGCTGCTATCAAAGTGGACGCAAAGAGAAAATTTAGCTAATGGGTATCTCTAAGAACTTTCGCAGATCAGAATTCAAGTGCCGTTGTGGTCATTGTGATTTTGATACCGTTGACACTGAATTGGTTGTTGTTCTGCAAGTTCTTAGGGATCACTTCAAAAGTCCGGTAAAGATAACCTCTGGCAATCGTTGTCCTGAATACAATAACCTTGTCGGTGGCTCTCGAAACTCGCAACATATAAAAGGTCGAGCCGCAGACATTCAAGTGAAAGATGTTAGCCCGGTTATTGTTCAAGACTATTTAAAAAAGGCTTACTCCGGAAGATTTGGCATAGGAAGCTATGCCTTGTTTACTCATATCGACACAAGAACAACAATGGGGCGTTGGGATGGATGAATTAAAAGAGCTAAAAGAAAAAGCTTCTCCTAAGTTTTCAGAATTAACTGATGCTATGAAAGAAGTAAACAAAGAACAGATCATAACGAACAACTTGTTATGTCAACTTTGTGATCTTAAAGAATTACAGCAGCAAGGCGATAAAAAGTTTCGTAACTTATGGGAACAGGGAAAAATTAGAGATACTCGCGTTTCATTGTGGGTACTTGTCCTGGCTAACGTAGCGCTTTATCTTGATGTAATTAAAATTGATAGCAACGGGACCTTTATTACTGGTCTGATAAATTTATTTAATTAAAGGCTTAACACTATGGGATTGCTAGCTAGATTATTTGGAGACGACAAGATAATAGATGCCGGAATAAATGGCATTGACGCTATGGTATTTACTGATGAAGAACAGTCTAAAGCTAAAATGGCTTTTCTTAAATTGTACGAACCCTTTAAAATAGCTCAGCGATATATTGCTATGACCTTTTGCCCGGCTTATATTTTCTGTTGGGTATTAACATTTATCATTGAAGTTATCGATGTATTCATGGTTAAAGACTTAAACACAGATACCCTTTACAAATTACTACAAGGTGATGTTGCCTGGATGGTCATATTGATATTGGGTTTTTATTTTGGCGGCGGCGCAGTAGAAGGCGTAGTCACTAGGTTTAGAAATAAGGAGTAACAACATGACAGCCAACAGATCCAGATATGACGGAGCATCATTATCCGCACCAGCAAAAAGAGCAGAAGATGGAAGGTCCTTTTTAATTTCAAGTAAATTGTCGGCGGCTAACGCTGGCGGTGTTGTTCGATGGTTAGTTAAGTCCGGTAATAAAACAATCATTGTTTCAAATAGAGTAATTACAACTAACGGCAATGAGCTAACTTATCGCGCTTATGCCTTACCAGTAGTAACAAGCAACGGCACACCAATAAACCCTTCACCTTTAAATCTCGCGCAAAGCCTAGTGTCAACGGTAATGTTTTACTCTTCACCTGTACTTTCAAGCCCTGGCATTCCTTTGTCACCTTCATACTTGCCAGGCGCAACAGGACAAGGGAACAGTTCAACTGGTAACCTTTACGCTAACGAGCAGGAAAATATTATTCCACCTAACACTACACTAATGCTAGAAGTGAAAAATGACGGAAATGAAAACCCGGCAAGCATTGAGCTTTACGTGGTATGGAGTGAAGTGAACGATCCAGCCCCATTTCAAGAATAAACTTATGACAAATAAAAAAATATCATTCACACCTGAACAGATGGAGTTAGCTTCAAAGTTAACTCCATTACAGCGTAAGGTTGTTATAGAATTCATCAAGCCAAAAACCACTCAAAGACAAGCTTATATTGCTGCTGGCGGTAAAGCTAAGACAGAAACAGCGCAAGACCAATCAGCTAGCCAAATCCTAAGCAATCATAAGGTGAAGGCTTTTTATAGTTCAATGATGGAAACTAAGACCGTATCGTCTATCATGCAGCGCGATGAAGCCTTAGAAATACTATCAAACAATGCTCGTGTAAAGATGTCTGATGTTGCTGACTTTGGCTTTAGAAAGGTCGGTGAGGACGATGAAGGCCATGACATAATGGAAAGTGTTTGGACAATGAAGAACGGCGAGGACATTGATCCGGCAGTAGCTTCTTGTATTAAGTCTGTAACCATGACTAAAAACGGGCCCAAGATTGAATTACATGATCAGCAAGGCGCTATTAAGCAAATCACTGATATGCAAGGCTGGTCTGCTCCTAAACGAACTGAACTTACCGGGGCTGGTGGTGAATCACTTCAATTGAACACTAATGTTAGTGCTCCTGAAATTGCCAGCGCTTTAGCTGGATTAATGGGGAAATTATGATAAAACAAAAAACAGATAACTTTTTAAAGCTTTTTTTTAACACCTTGATAATAATTCTGCTTGTTGTGGTTTTTATATAACCATGAAAATCAATGGCTTAGTTAACATCTCTCACCCTATGGATAAAGGCAAATAACAACTTGAGCGACATCTTACAATGGGAATCAATGACCGATGCTGAAAAGATAGCGGTTAAAGTAGCAAGTGAAGCCTCCTTTGAGGCTTTTATGCGTTTATTCTTCCAGTTAATTCAAGGACAGAAGTTTAAGAAGAACTGGCACCACGCATATGAATGCCAATTAGCTGAAGACGTTTACTTTGGCAAGATTAAACGAGGCATTATAAATGTTGCTCCTGGCTCAACTAAAACAGAAATTTGGTCAATTCACTGGATAGTGTGGTGTATTATTAAATGTATATCTGATGATGAACCAAGATCAACTCGTTGGTTACCGCTTTCATACTCTGACGAGCTCGTTACTGAAAACGCCAAGCGAGTTAAAGAGATATTAGACTCAGAAGAGTTTCAGACCTTGTGGCCTGTAACAGTTGATAGAAGAACTAAATCAAGCGCCAACTGGCAGTTCAACGATAACAACGGTAACAGACATAGACTTTATGGTACTTCATTGAACGGACAGGTTACCGGGCGGCGTGGTGGTTATATGATTGATAACGTTTTCACTGGTGCCGTAATACTTGATGATCCTATGCCACCTAAAGATATGGATTCAGGTTTGTTAATGGCTAAGGGTAATAAGAAACTCAACCGGGTAGTAAGATCTCGACTTGCTCACGATGAAGTGCCTATTATTATGATCCAGCAAAGAATTGCTAAAGGTGATAGTACCGACTTCCTACAAAGTGACAAGGCTCCTGATGATTACGAACAATTTAAGGTCCCGGCATTAATAGACCAGGAATATATTGATAGCTTACCTGATGATATGAAAGCCGCTTGTATTGCTGATACTGGCTTTAATGGTAAGCGTTGCTCGTATTGGCCGGACAAAGAACCAACTGAAACACTGTTAAAAATGGAAAAGGCAGATAACTATATGTTTAGTGCTCAATACCAACAAGCCCCGGACGATGCCCTTCAAGAAGGTGTTGTTTACATGAAGGAGATTAATCTTCTTAT
>TARA_R110002153_G_scaffold246356_5_pt1 | contig 25867 bp, 22 predicted proteins | sample TARA_R110002153 | Tara Oceans TARA_R110002153 (sample SAMEA4398193) | marine metagenome | biome: Polar Biome; feature: [SRF] surface water layer (ENVO:00010504); material: water (ENVO:00002006), including particulate matter (ENVO:01000060) such as... | depth 5 m | reverse complement strand
GTGTTGATAATGTCTTGCTTCTTGAATAATAAAAACAAACCGTTAATCAATATGCTTATTCCTAATGTCCATTCAATCCATACAGGCAATGGATAAATTATTAGCGTTATTATAATGAGTGCGAATTTTATCCATTCTAAATAAATAGCTAGCGGGTTATTTTCCAACACTAAACCAGCAGAAATACTGCCATAAAACACAAAGAGCACAACCAAAACTTGCTCTGCTAAAGTAAAGTCTGCAATGTTCATAATTAGTAGCAAACCAATAAACACAATCAATGAATACTGTAAAACGCTATATAATTTGTTAGTCATAGTCAGTTGAATATCAAACTTTTTAAATTTAGTAAGATCAACTTTAGCCAGAGGATAGTTTTGCTCAACATCGGCAGGGCGCCAACCGGTGCGCTTAAACCAAATAAGAAATTTATCTTGCCAACGTTTTGCGTGCCAACAGTCTTTGCCTAGCTGCGCATAAACATGTACGTTGGCCCACAGCGGATTCCAACTTTTTAAAGCTTTTCGAATACCGTAAATAGGCGGGTCTTCATCTAATTCTTCTTGGAATGAACCAAACAACCTATCCCAAAGTATGAACACTCCACCATAGTTACGATCAATATAGATTTGGTTTTGCGCATGATGAACACGATGATTTGACGGAGTAACAAACACCCATTCATACCAACCCAACTTGGGAATATGCCGAGTGTGGACCCAAAATTGATAGATGAGATTTAATGAGCCTACAGTAATTAATACCAAAGGTTCAAACCCCAATATGGCCATAGGTAGGTAAAAAATCCAACTGAAAAAGCTACTGCCACTTTGCCGTAAAGCCGTGGTTAAGTTATATTCTTCACTTGAATGATGCACCACATGGGCGGCCCACAAAATATTCATTTCGTGGCCTAGACGGTGATTCCAGTAGTAACAAAAATCATAAAGCACAAACGCAGTCAGCCACATCCACCAGTTCGATGGCATTTGAAATAAAGCCATCTGCTCATAAGCCACCACATAAATGGTTAGTGGAACTAACAGCTTAATAATGCCAGTCATTCTGCTCAACACACCTGCTGTTAGGCTATTAATACTGTCATTTACACGATAATAATCAGTACCTTTAGCTTTTTCTAACAACACTTCGATAACAATCAGCAGGAAAAAAAACGGAACTGCATATAAAATAATATTCACATTACTTCCACATGTCTTAAGTTAGGTTAACAACACAATCAGTCTAATTGCCTATTAATGGTCAGTCCAGTTAAGAATACAATTACAGTATTTTACACTCTGCGCGTATCATTTAGATTGAATTTTGAGTAGGCTGAAGTGTCCAAGTAATTAAAGACATTTAGTTAATAGGAAAATCATGAGCGAAGAATCAAAAAAATCGTTAGTTCCGCATTTCACTATAGGTGCAATAGTTTTGGCTATAGTTTTAGCAGTTGTGTTTTGGCCCAGCGAGCCTGAGCCTGAACCAGTCATTGTGATGCCTGAACCGCCTGTCATTATCGAGCCAGTTATTGAAGAACAGCCTACTATGCTCATTCCAGAGCCTGTAGAAGAACAACCTGAGCCAGAAATTATCCCCGAGCCAGAGCCATTAGATATAAGTGACGGTACGATTAAGACCAAATTATTAACTTTATCGGACTATGACACTTTCGCACGTTTACTGATTAATGACGCACTACTAGAGCGCTTCGTTATAATGACCAATACCTTAGCTGAGGATGGAATAGCAGCTAACAACAGGATATTAGTGAAGCCAGAAAAACCATTTCGTACTTACAGACAAGCCGATAAAGAATGGATAGACCCTGCTAGTTTTAAACGTTATGCGCCTTACGTTGAAGTGCTTGAGTCTCTCGAAACAGCATCATTATTGCAGCTATATCAAGAATACAAACCGGCCATTGAAAAAATATTTTCTGAAATTGGTAGCCCTTCTGACAACTTTGAAGAAAAACTTAAAGACGCAATTGACGTGTTGTTAGATACCCCTGAAGTGCCTTTCCCGGTTGAAGTGTATACCGAAAGCGTAATGTTCAAGTTTAAAGATAGTCAACTTGAGTCTTTAACTGCACCTCAAAAGCAATTGTTGCGTACTGGTCCTGAAAACATGCGCCGCATTAAAGCTAAATTGCGTGAAATAAAAGAAACACTTTAATGGCGACTTTCGACTTAGGGGCTTTTCAACAGCAAATCAGTTCACAAAATGCTGCATTGCCCCCTGTTGATAAATGGAACCCTGATTTTTGTGGTGACATAGATATACAAATAAAACATGACGGCACTTGGTTTTACATGGGCACGCCTATCGGCCGCAAGCCCTTAGTTAAACTTTTTGCCAGTGTTTTAAAACGTGAAGGCGATAGTTACTTTTTAGTGACCCCAGTAGAAAAGGTAGGCATTCAAGTTGAAGACGTGCCCCTTATCATTACTCAATGGCAGAAAGAAGATGGTAAGTTGTTACTTACTACCAACACAGACAATGATTTAATTGTTAGTTCTGAAAATCCTATACAGATATTTGCAGACAAAAAAACTGGTGATTATCTACCTTACGTTTTAGTCCGCAGAAACTTATGGGCCCGTTTACATCAAAATGTCTTCTACCAACTTGCTGAGTTGGGAGAAGAGCAAGAGTTAGATGGGAAGCGCCATCTCATGCTTAGTAGTGGAAATTACAGTTTTAGCCTAGGCGAGTTATAACAAGACCTAAAAATATGAAATTAAAACCTTATTGCAGAGGTCTTTAATAGTCGCGGATAACCCCTTAAATAAACTAACAATGGAGCTATATTAGTGAAAAAATTTCTACCATTATTATTACTCGCTGCGAGCATCAGCTCAATAGCCGCAGATAACTTTGACGCTACAGCAGAGAAAATCAAATCGGCACTAAAAGCAGAAATCAGAACCGAAGCAGAAACCGACCGAGATAGAAACCGCAAAGCTCTGCAAACCCTAGAGTTTTTTGGCTTGCGGGATGATATGAAAATTATCGAACTTATCCCTGGCGGCGGCTGGTACACCAAAATTTTGGCACCGGTTGTTAGTGAAAAAGGCCAGTATTACGCAGCTATTGGTACAGGACGTATTAATGACTTAACTAAAGAATCTGGGTTCGAAAAAATTAAAATTGTTGCCGAAGATGCCAAGCTTTACCGTAAAGAAGGCGAGCGTTTTTATTCTTTAGATGCTGATTCTCTTGGAGTAAAAGATCTTGATATGGTGCTGACCTTTCGTAACTATCATAACTTTGCAGAGCAAGGCCGTCGCAACATGAATAAGTTAGCCTTTGAAGCTCTCAAGCCAGGTGGTGTTTATGCCGTAGTAGACCATACCGCGCGTCATATGGAAGAGCCAAACGCAGCGAACAAACGCCGAGTCGATCCTGTTTTAGCAATAAAAGAAATCCAAGAAGCGGGCTTTGAATTGGTTGATTATAGCGACCTACACTATCGTGCTGATGATGAATTACGCTATGAGGTAGGCGTTAAGTCTGTTACTGGCAATACCGATCGCTGGACCATCAAGTTTCGCAAACCCAATTAAACAATATTCAGTAAGTGAAGATAAAAGGTCGCTAACTTAGCGACCTTTTTTGATCAAAAATTTATAGGGAGAGTTAGCGCTCTGAAAATCCAGCAACTCATGCTCCATAAATCGGCAAAAGCTGGGGATATCGCGAGTGGTCGAGTGGTCGTCGGCGCTCACGGCTAAGGTTTCGCCGATTTGCATCTCACGAATTTTTAGGCGTACCATCATCACGGGCTCTGGGCAACGTAAACCAATAGCGTCTAATTGGTAATTTGCCGATTCAAAAGGACAAGACTGACTCACCTTAGATCCCATAATCCACACGATATTGTTGGATATTAGCCAAGTGCGCAGCCATATCTGCTTTGTCACTTAGATAATCCACCAAATCAGCCAAACTGACGATTGAAATCACTTTAGTATCAAAGTCACGTTCAACTTCTTGAATCGCCGACAACTCACCTTGGCCTTTCTCTTGCCTATCTAGAGCAATTAAAACGCCAGCAAGTTGCGCATGATTCGCTGCAATCAACTGCATGGATTCACGAATAGCCGTACCGGCTGTTATCACGTCATCCACCAGCATGATTTTACCTTTTAAAGGGCTACCCACTAGATTGCCGCCTTCACCATGAGTTTTGGCTTCTTTGCGGTTAAAACAATAAGGTTTATCGACATTATGTTTATCTGCTAACGCCACTGCTGTAGTGGTGGCGATAGGAATGCCTTTGTATGCAGGGCCAAATAACACATCGTAATCAATACCCGATGCTTGCAAGGTTTGTGCATAAAACTGTCCAAGCTTGGCTAAATCACCACCAGTATTGAATAATCCTGCATTAAAAAAATACGGGCTAGTACGGCCTGACTTAAGCGTAAACTGACCAAATTTTAATACATTGCGAGCTAGAGCAAACTCAATAAAGTTACGTTGATAATCTTGCATTATAAAGTCCTAGTTCAAAGCCAATTTTTGCTCGTCGAACAATTCACGAATACCGTTTTTAGCCAATTCCAACATTTCATTTAACTCATTAAAATCAAAAGGTTCGCCTTCAGCTGTACCTTGTACTTCGATAAACTTGCCGGTGTCTGTCATCACTACGTTCATATCAGTTTCAGCATCAGAATCTTCAAGATATTCTAAATCGGCAATAGCGATACCTTTATAAACACCAACAGATAAAGCCGCAATCATATGTTTGATTGGGTTAGTTTTAAGAATGCCCTTAGCACGCATCCAACTGAGTGCATCAGCCAAAGCTACGCAAGCACCGGTAATCGAGGCAGTACGTGTACCACCGTCAGCTTGGATAACATCACAATCAACCACAATAGTGTTTTCACCCAATAATTTTAAATCCACTGCAGCCCGCAATGAACGTGCGATTAAACGCTGAATTTCAAGAGTACGTCCACCTTGTTTACCTCGCGCAGCTTCACGATCAGAACGAGTATGAGTCGCTCTTGGCAACATACTATATTCTGCGGTCACCCAGCCTTTACCTTTGCCTTTCATAAAACGTGGCACACCTTCGGTCACTGAGGCATTACACAACACTTTAGTGTTGCCAAACTCAATCAGTACTGAGCCTTCAGCATGACAGGTAAAATTGCGGGTAATAGTAACTGGGCGAATTTGACTGGCGGTTCTTCCACTTGGACGCATGATGTTCTCCTAAATAATAGTGCGCGGAATTATAAAGGCTTCCGTACAAATTATCTTGGGTTTTAAGCTGATCATTTTTAATTAATACTCCAAGACTCTCGTCCCAAGTCACAATAAGGGTTAATACCATCACACATAAATATTTCCCGAATCGCGAGTTTTAAATAAATTGACTCTGGGTTACATTAATTTGAAAGGGCCCGAATATCTGCAGCATTCGCGCTCCTTGATTAAGGTTCTTTAAAACTCGCTGAGTGCGCAATTCTTAATAGGCAATGGTATAATGTCCGCAACCAAGACTTAGGAAGATTTCAATGATTTACAGTATGACTGCTTTTGCTCGCCGCGAACTTAAAGCCGATTGGGGCACAGCCGTGTGGGAAGTGCGTTCGGTTAACCAACGATTTCTTGAAACTTATTTCCGTCTACCTGAGCACTTTAAAAGCATGGAGCCTGTGTTACGTGAACGTTTTCGCAAGCAGTTACAAAGAGGCAAAGTAGAATGTTCATTACGTTTTGTAGCTAACGATGCAGCCGTTGGCAAACTCAATCTAAACGAAGATCTAGCCAAACAAGTAATGAAGGCAGCAGATTGGGTACAATCACATGGCCAATCAGCCGGTGTTAACCCTTTAGACGTATTACGTTGGCCTGGGGTCATTTCAGCCGACGAATCTGATATGGATAGTATTCAAGCCGAAGTACTGGCTGAATTCGACCTCACCCTCAAAGATTTTATCGAGGCACGCGCCACCGAAGGCAGCAACCTCAAAGCCATGATCGAACAACGTTTAGACGGCATAAACGTCGAGGTCGAAAAAGTCACTGCCCACATGCCAGACGTCATCAAATGGCAACGTGAAAAAATCCAAGCTCGTTTCGAAGAAGCCAAAATTGAACTTGACCCGGCCCGCGTAGAACAAGAAATGGTGATGCTGGCACAAAAAGTAGACGTAGCAGAAGAACTGGACCGCTTATTATCCCACATTAGCGAAACGCGAAAAATTCTTAAAAAAGGGGGCGCTGTTGGTCGCAGACTAGATTTTATGATGCAAGAATTCAACCGTGAGTCAAATACCCTTGGTTCAAAATCCATCAATACCGACATCACCCAATCAGCGGTAGAATTAAAAGTATTGATTGAGCAAATGCGTGAGCAGATCGCGAATATTGAGTAAAAGCAAGCAGCCACCTCACTTACCTAAACCGGAAAATTTGTTTTTGTGCTTGGGAGGCGGAACTAAAGGCATTTACATTTAAACAGAACGCATTGAACAATAATGTTCAATGCGTTGCTATTTTTATACGATGATTCAATATTAGTAGGCGGCAATAGCTTCAATTTCTACTTTAGAACCAGGCAACATTAACTGTGACTGAACAGTTGAACGAGCAGGGCGGTGATCACCTAGAAACTCTGCATAGGCCTTGTTGAATTCAGCAAAGTCATTTTTATCTGTTAACCAAATACCTAGTTTTACAATGTTATCTTTAGTGAGTCCTTCCTCTGCTAAGATGTTGGCAATTTGCTTCAAGCACAGCGTAGTTTGTGTGGCGATATCATCTGTATTTAATGTGCTATCTGCATTAAAGGCTAATTGCCCAGATACAAATAATAATTCCCCCGCTTTATAAGCTTTTGAAAATGGAGCTACTTGGCCATTAGGTAAAGTGATTTTATCGCCAACTGGTTTAGTGTTCATTGTATTTCCTAGTCTATTGTATTAGTAATTTTTAAGTGTGACTGCTACAGCCGTTTTATTTTCTAACGCTAATCTCTATTTGATCTAGTTTTCCAGTTTCTTGCACAGGGAAACGAATAGGTTTACCAGGAAACACTTTTTGAACTTTTGAATTTTCCACAACAACTGTGCCATTTACTAATACGTAGGGAATACCTGTGGAGGGCAGTGTGCCTTCTCCAGGGTTGAAAGTAGCGTTATCGGTGACAGTGGCAGGGTCGAATATAACTATGTCGGCATCAGCCCCCTGCTGCATACGACCTTTGTAACGAAAATCACTTACACCAGCAAATTCTTCCATATACTTTGCATGTAAATAACTCATTTTAGAAATGGCTTCCATTAAGGGCATAACGTTTTGTTCACGTACCAAGCGCAACACTTTAGCTCTAGTACCTGATGCTCTAGGGTGAACAGATTTGCCTTCATAGGGAGAGTCCCAAGGATAATATTCGCCTTTAGCATTTTGAACTGGCATACCATCAGAGACGATCACCACACCGGGTGTTGATATCCATTCGCCAACTTGCTCTTCTGGGTTAACTTGGACAATAACAACACTTCCTGGATTATTTTTACGATTATAGTCATAACTTGCTTTATCCCATGGTTTACCGCCGACACTGCGGATATCAGAATAAGTAATGCCTATTAATGGCAGTTGATCTTCATTTAGGATGGCACTTGCAGCAATAGTAGAAGCTGCACCATAAGGATAAACTTCCCCCCAGACTTTAGCTCCGCGTTTTTTAGCCGCATTAATTAATGGAATTGAATATTCCCAATCTTGAATACTGTTGAGGTGCGCCGCTAAAAATGGCGCATCTAAAATCATCGCATTGGCCAACATTTCTTGAACGCCTAACATGCCACCAGAAGGTGGCATAACACCTACAAAACGAGTATGCCCATTTGAAACACGGTTATATTGAGCCGTTATCTCTTGATATTTGAACATTTCATATTGGGTGATCCCGTCTTTCATATAGCCGACTGGAATACCGGTACCAATGGCGCCTTGACGTAACCCTTCATCGATATAAGCCAAGATTTTTTCTAATTGTTGTTGTGAAGAAACAATATGTGACCAGCCCATTTTGCGGTTTTCTTTTTTTGCTTTAGCTGCGGCAGCATATACCACCCCAGGGCCCAATAAATCGCCGATATCATTACCGAGTGCTGCTATTTCTGGACCATCTAACACCGAGAGTCGAGCAAAAGCAGCATTAACAACCATGCCGTAATTGACTTGGGTTTTTCCTTTGGCATCGGCATACCATTTGCCAACATTGCCCGCTCCAGATTCTAAATCCAAAGAAGTAGTCAGCCCATCCCGTAAACTTACCTTGCGACTAAATGGATCGGTTCCATGTTGATGGCCTTCAATAAATCCTGGTGCAACCACATGATTTTTAGCATTTATTTGTTTAGCACCTGTGATAGTTTCGCTGGTAATTATGGCAATCTTTCCATTTTTGATACCGACGTTTCTAATCCCATCAAAATTAGATTCGGGATCCATTACACGGCCGCCAACAATAACTAGATCGTATTTTTTGTCGCTAACACTATCGGCAATAGCATGAACTGGAAACAATAACGCCGAGGCGACTGTTATCGGAACAGCTAACTTTTGTATTTTTAATTTGAGATTATTCATACTTTAAACCTTGAATAGAAAAAGAAGTTTTATTAAATAGGTCTGTCTTGTTGAGTCATTAATTTATACACACCAATAGACAGCACAGGCACTACAAATAAGGCGATAAAACCGTAAGTTAACACCCCATAACCTTGTGCAATTAAGTTAATCAAACCAAATTCATTACCTAAATAACTGGCTAACAATAAAAAGCTTAGGGCGAGTGTGGGGCGTAATGATTTTGGTAAAGGTTTATTCAAGTGCTGATAAGCAGCAGCTACACGCTCATTAACCGCATGTAATAATGCAGTACCTGTTTCAATGAAAGTACCAAAAATAACAACATTAAAAACTAAGCTAAACCATGGTGAATCCAGTGCCGCCAAAACAGAGGTAACGGGTACACTTTCGTTTTCAATCGATGGATAAAATGCAACCAGCAATAGGTAAAAGCAAATACCAGGAATAATAGCCAACAGTCCAGCAAGTAAACCTGCTCCAATGGCTTCTTTGCGGCTAGATAGATGTCGAATACAAAATAAGATCGAAGGGATCACGGCTAAGTTATAACCCGCGTATTTTACACCACTACTAAACCAATCGGATGTGGCTATATCGTTGAGTGCAGGATCAGTCAATTTTGAGAATATAATATCTCCCCATTGGCCAAGCCCCCAATATAGAAAAATAAAATAAACCACATAAAGTACAAATGACCATGAAGCTAAAACCTTTTCAATTAGGTTGCTGCCATAAAAAGTAAGGAGGGTTATAGACAACATCAAAACAGTAGTACCAACATAACTGGGTATATCGAATTGTGCTGCTACCATTTCACCCGAAGCTTTAGTGATAATAGCGAGTATCAAAAATAGTAGTGTTAGGTAACAAAGTTCAAATAACACCCAAGCTCGACCGAGCAATACTTGAAAAAAGGAACGGTAGTCATAACTCTTGAATACTCGTGATAATTCAAAAGTTACGGCGATAACAACACTCCATACAACTGTTGTTACAGCCATAGCAAGTAAACCTGCTAATGGACCTAGATGCAGAAAAAATTCGACTAATTCCCTACCGGTTGCATATCCACCAGCTATCACTACGGATTGAAATAACAAACCCGGTAGTAAATATGTTCGAATAAATTTCATCATCCCTTAATCCCCCTTATTAACGCCATAATGGCAACGAGCTGGAGAAGTAAATGTTTTGTCCATACCTAAGTCTGAAATATCTTTGGGAACATCTTGATCCATGACTAGTGCAGCTGCATACCTTCCAGTTGCAGGGGATGTTTGAATACCATAACCACCAACACCAGCTAACCAAAAGAAACCCTTTTTCTCGTCTGAATAACCAATGACAGGACTACGGTCTTCGACAAAAGTGCGAAGACCAGCCCAACTATGATTAACCTTTCGAATGGGTATCCCAAATGCTTGCTCAGCGTAATGCGCCGCATAAGCAACCTCTAACTCGTCTGGTTGAGCATCACAGGGTGGTGATAACGTTTCATCTGCTGCCGAAATGAGTAAACAACCAGCATCGGGTTTAATATAAAAATTTTCTTCAAATTCTACCACCATAGGCCACTCATCAGATTGATAGGTTTGTGTGGCATTTTTAGGCTCGGGGGTGTCAATTAACATAGCACTGCGGCGTAAAGGTTGAATTCCTACGGGAGTTAATCCTGCCATTTCAGCAATACCATCAGCCCATGCTCCGGCTGCATTAATGACGACTTGTGTTTGAAAAGATTCTTGTTCGTTAGTGCTAGATACCGCAGACACTGTCCAAAGGTTATCCTTTTGAGTTACTTGGCTTACCCTTTGATTGGTTTTGATGACAGCGCCTTGTTTGCGCATACTTTTTAAATACCCTTCTTGTAAAGCATGCACGTCAACATCGTAAACATTATCGTCATAGATAGCATTTTGATTATATTCATCACAAAGTGCTGGGAGCTTTTCCTTCACGCTTTCTTGGTTAATAAACTTCAGATCTGGCACTAGGGTAAGCAATTTGTTGTAGGTTGCTTTTAACTGTGCCTGCTTATCTTTTTCAGCAATCATTAACACTCCCCGATGCTTTAGCAATGGGTGTTCACAAAAGCCTTGCGGTGGCTGGTGGAAAAAATCACTAGAGGCATTCGATAAAGAAAACAACGCTGGTCTATCACAGCCATGAAAAGGTGAAAATACGGCTGCAGAACGGCCAGTCGCATGATAACCAGGGTGACTTTCTTGCTCCAATAACAAAACAGAGGAGTGTTTTGATAATTGATAACCAACGGATAGACCCGTTATTCCTCCACCAATAATTATATAATCATATGCTGCCATAAAAAATCCTCGACGATTGTGATGAGGTCTGGAATATTATGTTGAGGCATGATTAAAATGCCCAACTTAATAGCTTGTTATCTAGACAACAAGCTATTAGATACCGACCTAATCAATCCATTAATTTGTAATCTTGATATTGGATGAATTTATAGGGGGTGTTGATGTTAGACACCTAGTGAAAAGTAAATTTTTTTATCGTAAATGGGTGAAATCCATTCTATGCCAGATTTAAAAACACCCATTTACGATCATAAATTTTCCTATGCGCAATTCACCAACAGTAGAAATATTGCCAGCAAACAACACAGAGAACTCACGTCTTCTTCGTTTATTTGTACTTAGAAGAACGTTTGTTCATACTTTTCTGTGATTACTCAAACATATATTTAAAATTAACACCGTAAGTTATTGGCTCACCATAGGTTACGCGGCGAGCCCCTAACAAATTAAGATTGGTGTTACGTAAGTACTCATCATCAGCAATATTTTTCACCCATGCAGATAGTTGCCAATCTGCATCTTTACTGAGGTAAGTAATACGTGCATTAGCCGTCTTAAACGAATCAATTTCATCTGCCTCGCTGTTATTTGGGGTAGTGTATTGAGAGCTTGCATAGCTGTAATCAATGTTAATCGTTAACTCTCCGGTTGTTATTGGTACAAAGTATTCAGCACCGAAATAACCTTTAAAGTCTGGAGCGAATGTAAACTTATTACCTGAGTAGTCCTCATCACCTTGACTTAAAAACGTATCATATCCAGTTTCTAAAAAAGTGGTATTTAAGGTAAAGGTTAGGTTGTCAGTTGCAATCCATACTGTTTCAAGTTCAAGACCAGAGGTGTGCGCTTCACCTGCATTTGTCAGTTGTACAGCAGGGTTTCCACCGGCATTAAAGGCCCGCTGAAATACTTGAAAGTTATCAATGTCAGAGTAGAACACTGACGCATTCACTTTTAAGGTGTAATCGAGCATCATTGACTTAATACCCAATTCGGCATTGTTCATTGATTCAGTATCATATCCGAAGAAATCCAGACCATTAGTCATGAAATCCGTATTCCAGCCACCACTTTTGTAAGCGCGTGATACTTTACCGTATACCATTACATCGTTAGTGGCGAAGTAGTTAAGCCCAACTGTAGGTGACCAATTAGAGTCACTAAAATCATCTTTAAATACAGGATAATCAATTGCACCTAATGCGCCGCCAGGTAAATTTGCTGGTACATTAGGATCATTTGCAACGTTGTTTTGCTGCCAATTGACATTTTTTTCTTCGTTGGTAAATCGTAAGCCAGCTGTTAGTTCCCAAAGTTCGTTAAAACGATAGTTTCCATGAACATATGCAGCGGTAGACGTATCATCGAGCGTAGTAGGGACTATGATTCTTCCGGCTACCGGGCCAACGAGATCTGCTCCAAGTTCGACATAACGATCACTTGATAAATTACTGTCAAAGTAATAAACACCCGCTACCCAGTCGTAAACATCATATTTTGGCGAGACTAATCTAAATTCTTGAGAGAGTTGGTCTGAATCTTCGTTAAATAAAACGCTTACTAGGTTTGCCCCACTATAATCATCATCACCCATTGTCGCAAATGAGGCTTCACGGTAGGCCGATATCGAAGTGAAAAGATAGTCATTGCCTAAATCGTAATTGACAGTTAAGGCCGAACCCCAGCTATCACTATCGTCCTCTGTATTGAAATTAGCTGCAACATTAAACGCATCAGAACTTTCTGCTTGCGCTAGTGGCACTGCGCTGTGTTTGTCAGTCCAGTCAGCGGATAAGATAAATTCTAGTTTATCTGATGCGACATAACGTAGTTGTCCACGAGACGCCGAAGTATCCCAGTCTCCCGTGTTATTTTCTAAAAATGTATTCTTATAATAGCCATCGGATGATTGATAAGAGCCTGAAATAGAGCCAAATAAGTTATTTGCCAGCTCACCAGAAACAAAAGCTGCAGTTTTGTAAGTTCCGTGATTGCCGGCTTCTACACTTACCTCACCTTCGAAGAATTCTGAAGGGCTACGAGTATTTAAACTTATCGCACCAGCAACTGTATTTTTACCAAAAAGTGTACCTTGTGGACCACGTAAAACTTCTACACTTTCTAAGCCTAAAAGCGGCACATCGGCACTGTAAGAGCGCCCTTGAAATACACCATCGATGTATATGCCCATTCGAGAGTCGATGCCAGGATTACGTGCAAAATCAACTAAGCCACGAATACCCATTTGTTGTTGGCTACCCTTGCCTAGCCCTCCTAATTCAATAGAAGGACTGGATTGGTTTAAATCAGTCAATGTGTCTGCACCAAGCTTTTCCATCATATCAGCAGTAAATGCTTGAGTAGAAATAGGAACTTTTTGCATGTTTTGCACACGTTTTTGCGATGTAACTTCAATCACTTCAATTTGACTAGCTTCTTTTTTACCTGAAGTCTCTTGTGCCAATATTTGTCCTGAACAAAACAAGGCGCTAGTAACCGCCAAGCCTAATTTACACTTATATAATTTCATGTATTCCCTCGTAATAATTTGGGTGTGCGTTCAATCAAAAATAGCTTCGCCATTAAAAAATATGCTTTGTTTATGATAATTGATTGAAGATATCCAACATACGTAATTTGTTGACTAGACAACAATACTTCACTAATCTTCGTTTGAAAATGACATTTAAGTACAAAAAACTGACATATTACGAAAACTAAGATCGGGTGAGATTCATTTAATATAAAAGCTGCAAATACTTTTAGGAAGCAGGCCTCTATATAACGAGGGTTCTAGCGACTTTGCATAAAGGAGAAACTAAAATGGCCACTAATTGGTTAAGAGCGTCCTTATTAAGTGGGATTGATAAAATACTGGCTAAACAATTTTCTTTATCTATTTCACAATTAGAAAACGAGATAGATTTTGATTTCAATTTACTGAAAGACCCTAGCTATAAAATTTCCTTAGACACAGCAGTCAAAATACTCAATGATTGTGCAAAACATACAGGCTGTCAGCATTTTGGTGCATTACTAGCAAACGAACAAAACAACGAACATTTAAGTTTGATGTATTCACTGGCTGAGTCATGCCATTCATTTGAAGAAGCGTTTACAGAGGTTTTTGAGCAAAAATTTAAGCATGCCAGTGGATTTAGATGGCAATCCTCTAAAGATGAATCTAATGCCTATGCTATCCTTCACACAGCTGATATTTCTGGCATGGACAGTACTCAAGCAGCTCTGTTTGGTATTATTAAGTTATTCAAATTCTTTAAAAAAATCACTAAAAACGAATGGTGTCCCACACAAATTAATTTTGCTTTTTCTGAGCCTAATACCAGCATTTATCTACAGGAAATATTGGGGGGGAATTTACATTTTAATATGGAATTTAGTGGCTTTATCTTTCCTGTTAAACAATTGTCGCTTGAAATGAATGCGCGAAATATCAAGCTCAACACTGCGCTCAAAGATTTCCTAACCCTAACGGGTAAATTTTCCAACACCAATAAACTAACGCAAATAAAGTTATCTATTAGAAGTTTACTTATTTTAAATCAACGATGCACCTTAACTGATATTGCCCAAAGCCAAAATCAGACCACAAGAGCGATCCAGTATTATTTAAAAAAACACCAATTAACTTATCAAAATTTACTCAATGATGTGAGATATGACATAGCGAGAGAGATGTTGATTGAAACAGAAAATTCAATCTACAAAATATCTTCTTTAATTGGCTTTAACGATAGTACTGTTTTTACCCGTAGTTTTAAAAAACATGTTGGAATTCCTCCTACCAAGTACCGGCAGGAATATCGAGTTTGAGACCTGAAAATATTGATGTGCTTTAATATTTAATTAAAGCAGTATATTTTGATTACGACTAATCCCCAGAGGGCCTGATGTGGCTTTGTTTCTCTACTAATAAAGATGCTACTCTGGTTCCACTGCGGTTAACGACAGTCAATCCCGCAAATTCTGTCTCTAGAAGGAGTTATCGATAAAATGAGTGAGGTGAAAGCGCTTTCAGCAGCACCAATACCTGAAAAAAGCATAGACTACGTTACACAAGATATGCCTTGTGCAGTACATATCAGTTATCAGGTTACGGTTGTCTCCAATTTAATGGCATTTGGCAGTAGCCCTAAGAATGTTGAACAGTTTGGTATTAATTTACGTGAATGGCGGGTGGTTGGAGCGCTAGGAAAAATGGGACCTTTAACGGCTAAAAGGTTAGTCGAGCTTATTCGCCAAGATAAAGCGAATATTAGTCGAGCTATCGCAGAGCTGTCGGCTAAAAATTATATTATTAAAATGCCTAATAATGCACATAAAAAAAGCCCTTTTATATGGTTAACTATAGAAGGACTGGCCTTGTATGACACTATTTATCCAACATTTACTCAACAAGCTGAAATGTTTGCCTCTGTACTTTGTGAGCAAGAACAAGCATTGTTATGCCAACTATTAGATAGGCTAAAAGACAATACTGAAAAAGTGCGCAAGGAACAGGAATTAGATTAATAAATGAGGTTCATTCTGTCAAACCAAACATAACCTCTAACTTGAACAAGTTAGTTATTACGCATTTAAAATTGAGTTATTGCTGAATGAATAGTTTAAGTTCAAACATTTCGAAACACTTTATGTAACCCCTCATTAACATTTTAATTACACAAAGTCATACCAATCAATAAGTTAACTGTAATAAAGTGTCGGATTCTTTTACAAAAAAGAATTTTATAAAAATACTAAAACACCTATCTTATTGATTTATATTATTAATAATTTGTTGGCGCAGTTTTTGATTATAATTTAAAGTATAGAAATTATGATGTGTTATATAAATTTCTTATATTTATGGCTTGCTCATAAATTATGGTTCACTTTTAACAACTGGTTAAGATGTACAGATGTCTTGTTTAACTCGAAAATTGCAGCAGAAACTCACGCGTTACGTACAGAAAAACAGCACTCGTTTTTTGTCTAATGATCCTGAATATATTCATGAAGAATTGGTTAATAAGGGGGTGTGTCCCTCGGATGTGACCACTGACCAGATTATAATCATATTAAAAGAAGCAAAGGTTAGTTAAAAAATTTTGCGGAACTTTAAGTTCTTTTGCTTTTTACGGATTGGTATTAGACCACTATTGATTCATTAAAGTACTTATTGAAATCGAGCTTAAAGTCGCTTGCGATCACCGCATCTACAATTTTTACGCCATTACTGATTGTAGCTAAGTCCAATTCCTTGGGCTCCAAGTAATGATTACTTCGAATCGAATAAAATACTTTAACAACGGGTTTAGTGGCATGCACAGGATGTTGCTTGAGTACCATGGCAATTTTTTCGTTACTGAGTTTGACTAAACTGCCGACAGGGAAAATACCGATACATTGCACAAATTGTTTTACTAATCCCTCGTCATATTTTTCAGGTGCATCTTGCAATAAAATTTGTAACGCTTTTTTAGATGACATACCCACCTTGTAACATCTGTCAGCGGTTATTGCATCATAGGTATCGACTATGGCAATCATCCGACCAAATTGGGTGATTTCGGCGCCACGTAAACCTTCTGGGTAACCATAACCATCTAACCTTTCGTGATGTTGGCCAATTGTTTCAACAATTGGTTCGGGAATGCCCATTTCTATTAGCACTTTAGTGCCGTAATACACATGATCCTTCATGATGGTCATTTCTTGATCATTCAAACGTCCGGGTTTATGCAATATGTCATCAGGAATTTTAATCTTTCCAATGTCGTGCAAAAACCCTGACAGAGCCAATTCTTGTATTTGTTCTTCGGCCAAGCCTACATAGGTACCAAAATTCGCTAGTAAAATAGCCACATTTAATGAGTGTTCTAAAAGATAAGTGTCCTTTTCTCGTATTTTTGTCATGCACATCAAGGCATTTGGGTTACGATCTATAGAGGATACAAGATTGTTAGTGAATGCTTCTGGGATGGCAATGTCTACAGGCAAGTTTTTACCTACACTCTCCAACATTGTTTTTTGTATATATTTCCCTTTAGTATGAAGTTTGCTTGCCACTTCAAGTTCTGATTCAAAAGAGACTTTATGAGAAGTCTCAGGCACTGCAGCAGGAGCTTCTGGTTCTTCCTGTTCAACAACTTTGGGTTTGAGTTGTTTGCTCATATCAACTACAACTGACAAAATTCCTTTCTTTTTTAGTAGCGTTATGGCTGCAGCAGAAGTGACCCTACCTCGACTGGTGATCCTAAATGTGCCTTGTTGTTTTGCTATAGAGTCAACGAACATGCCTTCTTCGACATCGTCTATATCAATGGTTTTTAACACAGCTCAAATCCCAACTAAGTATATTTAACAGCAGAAATTTAAAATATACGATTTACCTATTAAGAGCAAGATTAACTATTCTGTAAACTAGGCTAATACTCTAATTTCCAAAGCATTTCTGCCAAATCAGGCTGCCATTGAAAAATACTAAGTTTAACTCGGTTGTTAAAAACGGCGACGTCTTCTTGTTGCAATAAACCACTTTGTTTTTGTGATTGTTCAGAACCTGTGGGAAATGCAATTTGTCCATTTGAACGCAAAACTCTATGCCAAGGTACTTCCATATCTTTTGGCACAAAACCTAATGATTTACCCACTAGCCTAGCTCGCCCTGGCAACCCAGCAAGATCAGCAATTTGCCCATAACTTGCCACTTTACCCAAAGGAATGAGCTGCACAGTTCGCCAAATTTTGGCGTATTGAGGGTGTTCAGACATAGCAATAAATCAACTTGTTACTACAAAGGGATATTGGGCTTGAATTTGCTCTAAATCGAGTTGTTTAGTTTGTTGATTTGGCATCTAGTTAACTTTGCTATTAAATGACATGAGATAAACCTAAGATAAGTAAACCGTTAGTTAATTTAGTCAAACAGTTTCCAGTGAGCATATAATATTAGTTAGAGGCAGTCGATAATTAGCACATTGACTACCAAATTTAACAAGCCTGCTCAAAAATACTAAGCATAAGTTGCAATGGGTCTAAAAAATTCGCAGATATGACAACTTTTAAAACCAACAAAAGACAGATATGTGCCAGCTGTAACTACCCGCAGAGTACCTGTCTATGTGCGTGGATACATCCCATCACATCACCACTCAATATCATTATTTTACAGCATCCTAAAGAAGCAAAACACGCAAAAAACACAGTTAGGTTGTTAACGTTAGGATTAAAGAATATATCAGTTTTGCAAGGTGAAACGCCTGCAGACTGGGAAGTGTTAGCAAAAATGGTGACTGAGAAACCGCAAAATTATTGTTTGTTTTATCCTCACCAACAAAGCATCTCGGTTGAATCGGTTTCTTCGCCACAACAAAAGGAAAAATATTTTCCAACAAATCAACAGCTGATATTCATTGATGCATCTTGGCGCAAAGCCTTAAAAATCTGGCATCTCAACCCTTGGTTGCAGCTATGCAACAGCTGGCATTTTGCCAATCCACCAGACAACCAATATCACATTAGGCGTACTACTCAGGAAAGTAGCCTATCAACGCTTGAATCGATAGCTTATGTGCTTGAGCATACTCACAACGTTAATTGTACGCCACTACATACTCTGTTTTCAAAAATGCAGCAGAAGTGTTTTAATGATAACCGCCTTAATACAATAACCTATTGAAATTCTGTGTTTTTTGGGATTTATTGATTAAAGTATAAATGTTTTAGGAAAGTGTAATTTATTAGACAAGGATAGGCCGCGACGGTCTATATTTTATAAACAGAAATGTGTGGTATTAGTTTGAAGCAAATCAAATTACTTATAGGTACGCTTTGCTTTTTTTTAGCGATGAGTACATTGGCTGCATCAGCTGAAAATAATATTGTTAGCTTCAATTTGAGTAACATTAATAATCAGAATATTAGTAATGAGCTAAGCTATTTTTCATTAAAGAACAGCATATCAACTCCCCCCAACAAATTGAATCAACTGAGCACTTGGTTAGACACCTTGGCTTCGCACCAAAGCACCAATACATTAGGTGATAAATATGCTGTAGCTTTTGAAATTTACAACGATACACAACTAACTGAATGGTTTGTTTATCCTTATGGCTCTGTAGTACAAAGCATAGAAATATTGTCCTACAGTAGCAAAAACCTCGCTAGCTCTGCTAAAAGCGGTCATGGTTTAAAAAACCCACAAGGTTTTCATTACGGTAGCAAAATCGAAATATTACCCGACCAGCGTAAAATTTTGGTAATGATATTTGAAAGTGAATATTTTTTTGCACCTATCAAAATTTTAGTAAAACCTAATGTGCAAGCTGAGCAGCAATTTCAATTAGAAAACATCATATTGCTGGTAAGCTTAGGTATTTGTTTGGCGCTGAGTATATATAACCTATTCATTTTTTCTAGCACTCGCAATATCCAATACTTAACCTATGCATTTGCTACTTTAGCTTATGCCTTCGGCTGGGCCGCTGTATTTGGTGTACCAGAATATGCAGGATTTAATAGTTCAGAACCTTGGTTAACGCCCGCGTACATAATAGGCGCGATTTTTAGCTGTTTATTTAACATTCAATTTTTACGCTTAAAAGATTCTGCCCCTAAAACGGCTAAAGCATTAAACATAACCGCCTTATTAGCAGCAATTTCATTGCCCTTTGCTTTCTATAGCCAAGGTATAGGTTTATATCTCGCCTCTCTTATTACCTCAGTAGTATGCATTTTGGGTATCTATTCTGGCATTCGCCGCTGGAAGGGAGGTTACTCGCCGGCCAAATATTTTGTTTTCGCTTTATTGTCAGTCGCCCTGCCGAACATGGTAGGGAATTTTATGAACTTTGGGGTGTTACCTGGGTTAAACGTTAATATTTATTTGTTGGGGCTAATAGGTAATTGTTTAGACAGTTTGTTATTAGCATTTGCATTGGCAGCCCAGGTAAGGCTATTAGTGATACAAAATAACGAACTGAATGCCACACTGGAGCATACGGTGCAACAACGCACCACTGAACTCAGAGAGGCTAATTATCTATTGGAGCAAACCAATAGTGACCTAATCGAAGCAAGTAATGCAAAAGGTCGGTTTTTAGCTACCATGAGTCACGAAATCCGTACTCCTTTAACTTCTATTATTGGTTATGCCGACGGTATTTTACTGGGTGATATTGATAAAGCTGAACAAGAACGTGTGACAAAAATTATTGCAGAAAATGGCAATCATTTATTAAGGGTGATTAACGATATTTTGGATATTGGCAAAATTGAAGCCAACAAACTCGATTTCGAATCAATACCTACACCCTTGTTTTCAGTGTTGGCACAAATTGAGTCAGTTGTAGGTAAACGAGCCAGAGATAAAGGCTTGGCCTTTCATTTGGAATACGAGTTTCCACTACCAGCACAAATTAATACCGATCCAACACGTTTGAAACAAATTTTATTTAACCTAACCAATAATGCCATTAAATTTACGGAGCAAGGCTATATTGGTTTGTCGGTAAGTGTGCTCGATAATTTATTACAAATAAAAGTAAAAGATTCTGGAGAGGGCATATCAGCACAGCAACAGGAACTATTATTTCAACCCTTCACTCAAGCTGACAGTTCAATCAATAGGCGTTTTGGAGGCACGGGACTAGGGCTGAGCATATCTCGGCGACTCGCTAATGGCTTAGGTGGCGATATTATTGTTGCTAGTGCTCCACGAAAGGGATCTACTTTTACCTTAAGTATTAACTTAGCGGTAGTGCAAGATTCTCCTTGGATAAATAATGTAACTGAAATATGGCAGTCGACACCCACTAAATCTGTGCTGCCAGTTACCTTGCCCAATTTTGTAGGTAATAAAATATTATTAGCAGACGATCATCCTAATAACCGCGAATTGATTTCCATATTGTTAAAACGTATGAATATTACCGTCATAGAAGTCGAAAATGGTAAGCAAGTGCTGGAAACTGTTTTTTATCAAAAATTTGACTTAATTTTGCTCGATATTCATATGCCACAAATGGATGGCACCGAAGCCCTTAAGCAAATTAGAGCGGCGGGTAATCACACTCCAATAATTGCGCTAACCGCCAATAACATGAAACATGAAATAGAACATTATATGCGCCTTGGATTTTCTGACCATTTATCCAAACCCATTTCGCGGCAAGACTTTATTAGTAAATTATCCCTTTATCTTAGCAAACATGGCGAGATTGATAGTCCCCTTCATCAAGGTGATATGGTGAAGTTGATTAGGGATTATCAACAGGATTTGGGTGACCAAGTAGATAATCTAGAAAAGGCCTTAGGACAAGGCGATTTAACTATTATTAGCGAAATATCTCATAAAATAAGAGGCTCTGCAGGCTCTTTTGGTTTTGATATTATTGCTCAGAAGTTTGCCGATATTGAACACTGCGCCTTGCAAGATGATGAAATAGCGGTGACCTATGAGTTACCAAAAGTACTAGCATTAAGCAAACAGTGTATTGACTTGCCGGGAGTAGATATTCCACAAGGCATAGTAAAACACCACAATAGTGCCGCACAGTTTTTACGAGCAATTTGTAATCTCATTAAGCACTCACAGCAAACGCTTGATGACTTAACCTCTGCACTTAATAACAATGAAATTAACAGCGCCTTAGTACATTTATATAAGTTTTTCCCTTGCAGCTATGATTGTGCATTAGTCCGCTCTGAGTCGGCATTTAAAGCCTTGGAAGAAATAATTAAACAAGGCAAACTTGAATCTCAAGAATATTCTCCACAACTCGATATTATTAGAGCCCATTTGGCACAATTAAGTGAAGCTTTACAGCCAAATTTAATAGATGAAATATGATTCTTTTTTTGATTGTTTGCATTTAGTTTCCAGTAACTAGTAAAGTTTAGTAAAACGTCATACTGTATCCATCACTGGATATTTTTTATAAGAATCTAAATATGTTTTATCGTGTTGCAAATAGAATTTTGTTGTTGGTTGTATTTACTGGCTTAAGTATCACTAGTTTTGCCGAAAATCGAATTGATACTCAACGGCCCGATGCGCCAGAGTTAGCCGCTTACGGGCAATATGCCATAGGTGTAAAAACCTTAAAAATAATTAACCCTCAGCAAATTGATATTATCCAAATTGACCCAGCTAAACCAACAAATTTAGCTAGATATGATCGCCCATTAACTTTAGAGGTTTGGTACCCAGCAGTTGCAAACAGTAAAGGAAAAACGACCTTAGAGGTATTTTTACGAGATGGTAAAACCCAAGTTGCTTTAGATGGTAAGGCCGTTCGCGATGCCAAACCTCTAAAAACGCAGCAAAAGTTTCCGCTGATATTGGTTTCCCATGGTTATCCTGGTAACCGCTTTTTACTGTCTCATTTAACTGAAAATATTGCTTCAAAAGGTTATGTAGTAGTAGCTATCGACCACACAGACTCAACTTATCGAACCAAAGCCGCTTTTGGCTCGACTTTGCTCAATCGGCCACTCGACCAACTATTTACTCTTGATCAAATAGAACTTATGTCAAAGGACAGTTCTTCCTTTTTATATAACTTAGTTAACACCCAAAACTCAGCTTTGATTGGTTATTCTATGGGTGGCTATGGTGCGGTAATTTCTGCTGGTGGAGGTTTAACCCAACAAGCAGTAGATTACCCATGGGGTTTACCACCCAACGTATTAGCTATACACCAAGATAATAATGAAGCGTACAAATCTCCTGATCCAAGACTCAAAACCGTCATAGCTTTTGCTCCTTGGGGAATGAATTACGGAGTATGGGACCAAACAACATTAAAAGGGGTAAAAATACCTATGTTATTTGCAGCGGGTTCAGTTGATGATGTTTCAGGCTACGAAAAAGGAGTACGTGCTATTTGGCAAGGTACAACAGAGGTAGACCGGGCATTGTTGACCTATGAAAATGCAAATCACGGTGCTGCAGCTCCTATGCCAGCCCCTGAGGAATCTTATTTCTTCGATAAAGAACTAGGCTTTAATGTCAGTGAACACTACACAGATGCCGTATGGGACACGATACGCATGAATAACATAGCCCAGCATTTTGTTACTGCTTGGTTAGGAAAATACCTAAAAGACGATAAGAATATGGATGTTTATCTTAACTTAGAAGTCAATTCAAACGATGGTGTTTGGAGCAAGGATGAAAATGGCCAAGCTAAAGCGGATCATAACCACTGGGCAGGTTTTAAAAACCGCACTGCCAAAGGCTTGAGATTTGAAAAATTAGCTAAGGGCGAGTAAATATGCCCTTAGCTAATCGCCTAATCAATGTGTTGCTTTATCGCCCCAAATATCTTTTAGGCGTTGATCACGTCCACAGTTCCAACGATACAGTTTGTATCTAACAGGATTGTTTTTGTAATAATCTTGGTGATAACTTTCATCACCTTTTATGGGATAAAAAGTAGTAGTAGCCAAAATGGGCGTTACTACTTTCTTATCAGGAAACTGGGTTATCACTTTTTGCTTAGATAATTCAGCAAACTGCCTTTCTTTAGTATTCGCAACAAAAATAGCACTTAGATAACTAGAGCCTTTATCGCAAAATTGTCCTCTGTTATCAAAAGGGTCAATATTAACCCAATAATGGTCAAGCAAAGCTTGATAGGTTACTTTTTTTGGGTCATAAGTCACTTCAACAGCCTCATAATGACCAGTATGATTACCGTTATAAGTGGGATTTTCTAAACTGCCCCCAGTAAAACCGGAGATAACATCGGTTACTCCTTCTAGTTTTTCAAAATCTGATTCCATACACCAAAAACATCCCCCTGCAAAAATTGCTTTATCAGCATTCACTTGAGATGCATATAGGATAACAACTGCGTTAAGTGTTAACAATAATTTCAATTTCACGACATTTCCTAAATTAGTTAATCAGTATAATTATTAAGGGAGAGTAAATTAAGACCAAAGTTTGGCTACAAACTTTCAAGTTTTTGTATTATTCCAATCCGTATAAAACAAAAAACCCAGCATTCGCTGGGTTTTTAAATAGTTTCACATGAAACATTTAGTATATATTTTTACTTACTTGCGCAGTTTTCGGATTAACCTTAACTGGGCAATAGCTTCTGCAAGCTCAATGGCTGCTTCGGCGTATTCAAAATCGGCAGTAGGATTAGCGATATGCTCTTCTGCGCGTTTTTTCGCATCAAGAGCCGATTGTTCATCTAGATCTTCTGCACGAATAGCGGTATCAGCCAATACAGTTACTGTACCAGGTTGTATTTCTAGCACACCACCGTTGATGTAAATATTTTCTTCATCACCGAATTGCTTAACCAGACGTACCATTCCAGGTAACAAAGTAGTCAATAAAGGTGCGTGACCAGGATGGATACCTAGCTCACCTTCACTACCTGTTATCTGAATAGCTTCGACTAAGCCAGAGAAAATACTGGTTTCAGCGCTTACTACGTCTAGATGTACGGTCATTGCCATAAAAACCTCCTAAATAGGATCCTCAAAACATGTTTTTCGAGTCCATTTAGTTTGGAGTCTAGGAGGAAGCGCGCAATGTATAAGTATACTTGGGCACTTCCGACAACGAGTCCGGACTAAATGGGCCGAAAAATTACATATTTTTAGCTTTTTCGCTTGCTTCTTCGATTGAACCAACCATGTAGAAAGCTTGCTCTGGAAGGTGATCAAACTCACCATTCAAGATACCGCTAAAACCACTGATGGTGTCTTTCAATGAAACATACTTACCAGGTGAACCAGTAAATACTTCTGCTACGAAGAAAGGCTGTGACAAGAAACGCTGAATTTTACGAGCTCGTGATACAGAAAGCTTATCTTCTTCAGAGAGTTCATCCATACCTAAGATAGCGATGATGTCTTTCAATTCTTTATAACGTTGCAATACTGATTGCACACCACGAGCCGTGTCGTAATGTTCTTGACCAATAACAAGAGGATCAAGTTGACGTGAACTAGAATCAAGTGGGTCAACCGCTGGGTAAATACCCAAAGACGCGATATCACGAGACAATACAACAGTTGCATCTAAGTGAGCAAAAGTAGTAGCAGGTGAGGGATCGGTCAAATCATCAGCAGGTACGTATACCGCTTGGATTGAGGTGATTGAACCTGTTTTAGTTGATGCGATACGTTCTTGAAGTACACCCATTTCTTCAGCTAGGGTAGGCTGGTAACCTACTGCTGATGGCATACGACCTAGTAGAGCAGATACTTCTGTTCCAGCTAGTGTATAACGGTAGATGTTATCTACGAAGAACAATACATCACGGCCTTCATCACGGAATTTTTCCGCCATGGTCAAACCTGTCAAGGCAACACGTAAACGGTTTCCAGGAGGCTCATTCATTTGGCCGTATACTAGAGATACTTTATCTAGTACGTTTGACTCGTTCATTTCGTGATAGAAATCGTTACCTTCACGAGTACGCTCACCTACACCAGCAAATACTGAGTAGCCGCTGTGCTCGATAGCGATGTTACGAATGAGTTCCATCATGTTAACGGTTTTACCAACACCGGCACCACCGAACAATCCAACTTTACCACCTTTAGCAAACGGGCAAACCAAGTCGATAACTTTGATGCCTGTTTCTAGTAGTTCAATTGAACTTGATTGTTCTTCGTAAGTAGGTGCTTCACGGTGAATAGACATACGCTCTTCTTCACCAATAGGACCAGCTTCATCGATTGGGTTACCCAACACATCCATGATACGGCCTAATGTGGCTACACCAACTGGGACCTGAATTGCAGCACCACTGTTCTCAACAGCTAGGCCACGACGTAAACCGTCTGTGGAGCCCATTGCAATGGTACGAACTACGCCACCACCTAATTGCTGTTGTACTTCCAGGGTCAAACCTTGCAAATCACCTTCGGTAATT
>TARA_R110002153_G_scaffold25699_1_pt1 | contig 25899 bp, 24 predicted proteins | sample TARA_R110002153 | Tara Oceans TARA_R110002153 (sample SAMEA4398193) | marine metagenome | biome: Polar Biome; feature: [SRF] surface water layer (ENVO:00010504); material: water (ENVO:00002006), including particulate matter (ENVO:01000060) such as... | depth 5 m | reverse complement strand
TACCATTCACGTTTTACCGTTTCTGGCTTTGCAACAAAAGTTTTCATTTTAAAATTACCCGAAATATATAAATAATCGTTACGTTGGTTTCATGTCCGGTATTTAACTACCGACTGCTACACAAAACCGCTAAAAATCAATACCTTGACCCCTTCGAGTCGTATGATTCATCCGCTTTCCCACAAGCGGGGGCAACTGGGCAGGGCGCGAATTATACAGATGTTAAAAGAAAACGCGAGAGTAAATTTTGAGCTTTTTACTAATAAACGGGCTTTTAGCCGTAGTTTAACGCTTAGGCACTAAAAGAGCAGGATCGAGTCTTTCCTTAAACCAATTAATTCGCCAGTCTAAATGGGGGCCAGTTACACGCCCTGTAGCACCAATATCAGCAACCAAATCACCTTGTTTGACTTTAGTTCCTGCTTCTACGTGGCCTTTACTTAAATGTAAGAATGTAGATGACACACCATGCCCATGATCAATGATCATGGTGCCGCCTGAATAATACATATCGGGTACAAATAAAGTCACAATGCCATCAGCAGGTGCATACACAGCTGTGCCTGTTGGGCCGGCTACGTCTAAACCAAAATGTGGGCGTTTAGGGGTGCCGTTAAAAACTCGCTGACTACCATACACTCCGCTAATTGGCCCTGCGGCTGGCCAGATAAAGTCTTGAAAAAAGTCTGTACGTTCAGCGTTTAATGAACGAGCCTTAGCTATTTGCTGATTATCTAATTTGATCCGCGCACTGACTTCTTTTGGGGGGCTGACGTATTTGCTGGGAATGCCTTCAATTTTCTGAATATCGTATGTTCTAGCTTGAAGTTGCAAAGATTGAGTGTGCTGGACTCCTTGATTATCAAACCACTTTAGTTGCTGGGTTAACTCGGCATCGCGACCAAACCCGAACGCAAAATACCCTTCCGGTGATATTTTTATTGCGGTGTCATTTAGCCAAACTTGATGACCAACTGGCACTTGACCTCGAATCAAACTCCCTTGGGTCATTTCGCCTTTTAACTGGAGGTCTTTAGCGATAACCCCAAAGGACAACAAACAAAAAAAACATGTGGTTAGAAACTTAAGCAAAAGCTATTGCTCCTTTACCCACGCCTTCATAAGCTAAAACCTTGAAGTCACTGTTACTCTGTAATCGTTTATGTTCATCTGCCATATACTGCGCTAAACATTCAACTGTGGTATCAGTATCTAATATTTCTGATTCCGCTTTTGGAATAGCCAGTTCAAACCTGCCTTGTGACGATTCATAGGCGAACACATAATGTTGCGTGGCATCATCATCAGGAAGCGAGAAAACCGTTTCGCCGATATCAACTATGTCTTCAGTCGAACCAATATAAATATCACACCAACGATCTGCCCAGTATTGCTGCCACTTAGTGCTTTCTTGCTGATTTTCAAACACCACCACTTTAGAGCGGTGGCCATGGGCGATACGTTGGCAATTGCCATCATGTTTTTTAAGGCCATGAGTGTAGTGATAATAAGGTGTATTAATCACTTCTGCCCTCAAATTGAGTTCAAGACCGGCAACGTTTTCTGGTAAATGAGTGGCAATAACGTCTTTAAGATAATCACTCACCGAAGGCATAGTGACATTTGGTGAATACACAAAGGCATAAGCTTCAGCAGGACAATTTAGATGAATCGACTTGCCATCTGGTCGAATAAAGTCCACTTTAACTCGGTCCGATTTTTCATCATGTTTAACACGGCTGTATTGGTGTTCAACTGGCACTAATAACTTATGATCTATGTATTCATCGATAAGCTGTTTCAGTTGTTTCTTAACTTTACCAAAATCCAACACCATGCTTTCTTCATTCAAATCACCGCTTAGGATCACGTCTACTATCCAGCTTTCTCCTACCATGCCACGCTCAGGGCAAAGATAAGAGAAGTCCATTACGGTTAAATCATTAACAAATAATTGCATAAAAAGTGGTTATGTCCTGTTCTGTGTAAAGTGTTTATGGGTATATTTTAAAACTATCGTTGTATTATAAAGATAACTAGTCAGAAGTCAGCTTTGTGATTTCAAAAGTTGATCTTTCAAGTTAGGTGGAATGCCTCTGATCATCAAAGTATCCGAACCTGCATCGTAACTCACCCTATCACCCAATAACTTACGCTCAAAACTGAGGGAAATACCACCACCTTGACCACTAAACTTGGCTAAGGTTTTTAACACGCCGCGATCAGCTTGAAAGTGTTCTTCTACTGGCAATTCTGCACTTTGGTTAAATTCCTCAAAGCTAACATGATCACTAGGTAGTTTGGCAGCCAGTTCTTGAATTTGAATATCTTCACCCAGCTCGAGTTTTTCTTTGTAATAATTGGAAACCGTTTCTCGTGCTTGATGTTTTTCTTGGGGATCTAATTGTTCAGCGGCTAAAAACGCATCCACAGTGGTTAATAATTGCTTATTCTGTTGTTTAATATCAACTAATTCTTCACAACCAATAAAATGCATAAAGAAATCAGACACTTTACGTCCCATTCGACCTTTGATAAAGCTGATATATCGCAGTTGTTCCGCAGTCACGGCTAATTGTGTCAAATCAATTCTAACCGCCAATTGCATCTTGGCTAAATCTAAATGGTCACTGCTGGTTAGCTCTAAATCTCTGCTTATTTCAACATGTTGTTTAGTGTTGATGATCGCAATCATCAAATAATCAGTGGCTAAAAACTGGTAATGACTAAACACCACAAAGCCAGTTTCAAGTGTGCCTGTATCAATTAAAGACTTTTTCAACAACTCACTGGCTTGAATACTAAATTCTACGAAGTCATGTTTTTCAGACTGTAAATCTTCTAACAAGGTTTTAAATGACACGGCGTGAGGAGTTAGAACTTGCGGTTCTTCGTTAGCTGAAGGCTCTTTATTAGCTGAAGGCTCTTCACCGGCTGAAGGCCCTTCATTAGCTGATGGCTCTTCACCGGCCGATGGATCTCTACTTACACTGACTATCTCAACATTTTCAGCGACAAAGGCACCAACCCCTTTACCGGGTTTAGTATTAAAAGCATGATTGATTTGTTGCGCCAAGTTTTCTATCTCGGGGCTTACATCAAAACAACTCGCTCTTGGAACTAGGGTTAGTTCTTGTTGTTGGTTAACGGCTAATTGGTGTACAACAAAGTGATGGATCAACGCACTCACATTTTTTCCTTAACAAAAATCAATTAAATTTAGTCACTAACTTGAGCATATTGGTCTTTTTGTATCTCGTCGATATACAAAAATTCAACTCACCCTCGATGCTTTATTCGCATTTTATCTAGACCATTGTTATTATCGCTCAAATACACAGTGTTATTATTTCTGAGCCAAACAACATGCCACAACAATCCAAATACTCTGACAGCCAATTTGAAGCCATAATGCACGACATCATTATTGCTATTGAGAAAAATAAAGCGAATCGAGACCTGTCACTTATGGTGTTAGGTAATGTCATAACTAATATTTTCCACCAGCAAGTTCCAGAAAACAAGCGCCAACAAATGGCCGAACAGTTTACACAAGTGCTATTAAAAAGTATCAATGGAAAATAAAAAAAGGTCGACAGGTTAAATGATCCTAGCTGAAACCCCGCGCAGAAAATTAGTAACCCAATTAGTTAATTGGGGTCATTGGTTTGCACTGCTTAATATTGTTATTGCGGTGACCATTGCCGCCATTTATATTCTTAACTCTCCGGCTCCTGGTTCAGCTGTCGGAACCTTTTACTTATTCACTAATTGGATAAGTCATATAGGATTTTTGACCTTTTTTGGTTTTGTTATTCTCATTTTACCACTTTGTTACTTAGTTCCTAACGCAAAAGCGGTCAAAGTGTTGAGTTCAGTGTTAGCGGCGTTAGGTTTAGCCTTATTGGCTTTTGATGCACTACTGTATAACAAATATGGCGTGCACCTGAGTATTAACTCGGCCCAGCTTATCCGCAATGAAACACAAACCGCGATGGCTCAGTTTGGTTGGCAGCAATGGGGATTTTTGCTGTTATTGTTTGTTGTCTGGTTGTCATTCCAATTAATTGTTGCGAATGCGTTATGGCAACGTATCGGCAGATTACAAAAACGCAAATTAGGTTTACCTATTAGTATCTTTTTTGTCAGCTGTTTTGTTATCAGCCATGCCTTACATGTATGGGCTGATGCCAAGCTCTATCAGCCCATTGTGCAACAAGACAATATGTTTCCCTTATCCTATCCGGCTACCGCTAAAACCCTGATGGCCAAATATAGTTTGCTTGACATTGAAGACTATCAGCAACGCAAAGCACTACAGTTCAATAAAACCATCAATGGCATTACCTACCCAGCGGATCCAGTTTACTGCTCAGTAGATAGCAGCAAAAAAGTATTGTTATTATCACTGGTGGCAGGAGAAATGCCGACTTCTATAGTAGGTTTATCAAAGTTTGAGCATCACTATCTACTGCAATCATCTTTAGAGTATGGCATCACAACTGTTTTATATGGATTACCTGAGTTGTATCACGATGCATTGCAAAAATACTCGCCATTATTACTGCAAATACCCAGCTCTTTGGGACTAAATGTGTCTTTGTATCTCGACAATACTAAGAATCAACAGCTCAGGACTTATCAGCAAAATTGGCAGCAATTTAAGCAAAACCTATTTGATGCTTCGAGTAATTTATCTGTCGGTTTTGTTAAAGCAGAGCAATTAAATGAGCTTTTAACAGAAAGCGTATTATCGCAATATCAGGTGATAGTCACTAACCTCGTTGCTCAAAACCCGTTAAACAATTCATTACTGACCAATATTAGCGTCAATAAATCTATGACTAGTTTAGAGGACCTAGCCCCCACAGCCTTACATTTAATGGGCTGTGCGGCACAAACCACAACATATAGTACTGGAGATACTTTTACTCAAAAAAGTAAACTCAACTATATTGTCAGTACTCAAGGCAGCAAAGTATTGTTACTGACCAATGAACAAAGAATTGAGATAATGAGCAATGGCAATGTGCGTGTTTTTGACTTAAATACAGGCGACGAAGCCTTTAGCCAAGTAAATACCAATATTCTTAGTCAAGGGATTAAACATCTAAGTCACTTTTCAGCTAAACGTTCAAACAAACCTTATAAATAACCTGAACTAGCTTTTCTAAATTCATCAATAGGCTCTTGCTTTAAGAGCCTGACTTAGTTGCTTGCGGTGCCTCAGAAATAGATGAACTTTCACACTATTTTTGCATTTCTGTGTTGACATCATATTAAAAGCGCCATAATGTAAATGATAACGGTTATCATTTACATTATGGCGCTTTATGTCTTATTCGTATTGTTTTACTTTTTCTGCTGTAGAAATGTCGGTTCGCTATGGCGATTACGATACTAACAACGACATCATTAGTTGCTACGTACACCTAGGATTGGAGCGGGCTAAAAAGTACTCTAATATATCCGCAGTGCAACAAGCACATATGCGCGTACTCAACACTTTGATAGATACTATGTGTGATAATTGCCTTGCCAGTGTTTGGCGAAAACAGTGTTATCGCTACATAAAACGTCTGTTACCCCTGTTATATGAAATGTTAGACAAACAACAATACCAGCAAAAAGTTCAAGAAATCCAAAGCTTGCATGCCTATTTCTTCGAAGATGATCAAACCACAGATCAGCTAAAGAATAAGTATTTAAACTAGAAAAAAATGCCCAATCATTTTTTGTAACAGCATTTTTATCGGTTATTTATAATTTTTTCTATCACGTCTACAATTTCTTTTAATTTTTGAACATTGAGCCCATCTGGATGTGGAAGCGAAAACTGCCCACTGTCGTTATCAAAATATTCACCTGAGTGTTCAGAAATACCCTCTTCTAGCGCCATACGTTGCAATATTTTTGCACCAATACTTAAATCATTTCCTGCAACACCAAATCCTTCTTTTACCATTTTTGAGGCGAGTAAAGATCCAGGATTAACAGCGATAACGATTGGCCCTTTTCCGGCAGTTTTGTCAGCAAGCGTTTTACTCCACATGGTAATAGCCAATTTGCTTTGTGCATAAGCTTCCATGTCTGTAAGTCTTGCATTACCAAGTAATGCCTGAATATTGACTGGTGCTTGAGCGGCTGAAGAAAGATTGATAACTCGCCCTGTTTGCCCAAGTAACGGTAAAAGTTCTTGGGTAAGAAGGTAAGGGGAAATAGTATTCACCACAAAGCGCACATCTAAGCCATCAGCCGTAATGGGGTTATTGGTTTTAAATACGCCCGCGTTATTAATCAGAACATCAAGATGTTTATATTCATTCTTAATATTACTAATAAATTTTGACACATCCGCAAATTCAGATAGATCAGCCAAATACGTTTTGATGCTCCCTGCATTAGGTATTGCAGCCAAGAGGTTTTTTACCGAGCTTAACTTTTCACTATTACGTCCGTGTATTAACAAATCATGGCCATTCGCGGCGAACAGTTTTGCCGTTTCCAAACCAATACCGTCTGTTGCACCTGTAATTAAAATTGTTTTTGCCAAATTAGACCTCCTTAAAACTGCAATAAAATATGATTGTAACCTCGATGAATCGAGTCAAAACTAGTTTCTTTTAACGAAGACAGCATTTTATCTCGTTATTTTATATCGATAACCACTTTACCCATGCCTTGACCACTTGAAAGACGATCGTGCGCACGACCCGCTTCTTCTAAACTAAAGGTTTGTTCATCTAACACTGGACGTAAAGCACCCGCTTCTGCGATCTCAGTCAATTTGTTAAGGATCTGAGCATGAGCTTCACGCTTATAGTTATGCAACATAGGGATCAACATAAAAACAACATGTAATGAAAGCCCTTTAAAATGCGCCACACTTAAATCTAATTCCACCATAGAAACGGTTGACGCTACCTGCCCATTTAACGCTGCTGCATTAAATGAATTAGTCATATTTGCACCACCAACTGAGTCAAATACCACATCAAAACCAGTGCCATCTGTATGTTTAGCCACGTAATCTTCAACGGCTTCAGTTTTGTAATTAATCCCTTTTGCGCCAAGCTTTTCAATTAAAGTGAGTTGTTTGTCACCACCACCTGTAGCAAAAACATTAGCACCCATGTAGTTAGCTAGTTGTATAGCAATATGGCCTACACCACCCGAACCACCATGTACTAATACAGTTTGATCTTTACTGGTATTAGCGCGCATTAGACCTTCGTAAGCAGTAATGCCCACTAAAGGAATGGCAGCCGCTTCACGCATGCTTAAGTTTTTTGCTTTTCTAGCAATTAAGTTAACATCGGCCACAATATATTCTGCCAAGGTTCCAGGTAAATCAGCTAATCCACCAGCACAGCCGTATACTTCATCTCCTACTACAAACTGAGTCACACCTTCACCAACCGCTTCAACCGTTCCGGCAAAGTCCATGCCTAAAACAGCTGGTAATGGTGGGGCTAGAGGTAACTCTTCACCCACTAAACGGATCATTGTATCTACAGTGTTTACACTGCTTGCTGCAATATTGACTAAAACATGGCCGGCTTTTATTTCAGGTTTTGCTATATCTGCCAATTCAAAAACGTCTGAACCGCCAAAACTTTTTATGATCATTGCTTTCATGAGATTTCCTTCATTAATTAATTTGTGTGATTTAATGAAGCCAGTATATTTACTATTGAATACCTTGATAATAGACTTGAAAGAAGAATCACTTTATAGATTATGTTGATAATCATGAATATTGAACACCTTAAACTTTTTATTAGAATTGCAGCGACCCATAACATTAGCTTAGCAGGAAGCGAATTAAGGTTATCGGCAGCGGTCGCTAGCGCGCATATCAATAAATTGGAAGCTGGATTAGGTGTACGTTTAATTCATCGAACCACAAGAAAAGTGTCACTTACCGAAGAAGGGAAAGCCTTTCTACCTTACGCCGAAGATGTGATATCCAGCATTGAAGCAGCCCGGATGTCGGTTGGTGCTGGTAACGCTTCACCAATAGGAACATTACGTGTTGCCGCGCCAGCGTCTTTTGGACGCATGCATATATTGCCTGCACTCACTAACTTTCTAACACTTTATCCTGAGTTAAATGTCGATTTAAAACTCTCAGATACTATTGTTGATTTAGTTGAAGGTGGCTTTGATATTGCGATTCGTAATTCTCAATTAAAGGATTCCAGTTTAATTGCGAGAAAATTAGCAGCTGATAATAGGATTTTGTGTGCATCGCCAAGTTATTTGCAAAAACACGCAGAGCCAGCCACTCCCCAAGAGTTAAACTCCCACCAATGTATTACCTTAATGGGGCTTGATGATTGGGCATTTCAAACACCAAAAGGACAAGTAAACATTAAAGCTAAAGGTAACTTCAGAACCGACAACGGGGAAGCCGTGCGTGACGCTTGTATTAATGGACTGGGAATTACCATCAACTCTCGATGGAGTATTTATAAACACTTAAAAAATGGAGAGCTTATCCAAATCCTTAAAGATTACCCACTGGTAAGTGATACTGCCATTTGGGCCGTTTACCCTAGCTCTAGGTTACTTGCCCCTAAAGTGAGAGCTTTTATCGATTATTTTACTGATCAATTTGGGGATGCACCCTACTGGGAATAAAAATACTATCGAGCATAAAATAGAGTTATTTATAAAAATTCACAAAGTTATCAATATTGTTTTCCAAATAGTGATACTTAGGAAGAACAACTGAATATTAATTTAAAATATGAGGAAATATAAATGGAATATCGTCGTTTAGGTAAAGCAGGCTTAAAAGTTTCGGCTTTGTCATTGGGCTCTTGGGTTACTTTTGGCAAACAAGTTGATATTAGCGATGCAAAAAAACTATTAAAGACCGCTTACGATGGCGGCATTAACTTCTTTGATAATGCCGAAGGTTATGAAGCTGGGGGATCAGAAAAAATCATGGGCGATGCAATTTCTGGCTTAGGTTTAGCACGTGATACCTTCGCAGTTTCCTCTAAAGTATTTTGGGGAGGCGACAAAAAAATGCAAATGGGCTTAAGCGCTAAACACGTGCGAGATGCATGTGATGCTGCGCTTAAACGCTTACATGTTGACTATTTAGATTTGTACTTTTGCCATCGCCCCGATATTGACACCCCCATTGAAGAAACAGTGCGCGCTATGCACAACCTAGTTGTGCAAGGTAAAGTGATATATTGGGGTACGTCAGAGTGGTCGGCACAGCAGATTACCCAAGCCCATGCTATAGCGCGTCAAGAGCATTTAACCCCACCCACTATGGAGCAACCTCAATATAATTTATTGCACCGCGATAAAGTTGAAGGTGAGTTTACTACGCTATATGAACAACATGGCATGGGCACCACAATCTGGTCACCATTGGCTAGCGGATTGTTAACGGGTAAGTATAACGATGGCATTCCTGATGACAGTCGCTTAAAACTTCCGGGGTATGAATGGCTGCGAGATTTATGGACCAGCGAAGACGGCAAACAAAAGCTCGCTAAAATTAGACAACTGACCGCTCTCGCTAATGAGTTAAGTATCAGCCTAACGCATTTATCCATTGCTTGGTGTTTAAAGAATCCGCATGTTAGTACGGTTATTTTAGGTGCGTCTAGATTGTCTCAACTAGAAGATAACTTAAGCGCGGTAAATGCTCTTGATAAGTTAACCCCAGAGGTTTTGGAACGCATAGAAAGTATTGTTGATAACAAACCTGCAGCTGAGGAGCGTTTTGGTCAGTAACTTGGCTTAAAAACATAGCAGTTAAACCTGCTATGTTCTTTCTATTGGTTTTTACTCAGCAGCACGAGCTTTACGGAAACCTTTTTTAAACCCCGATTTAAAAGCCTTATTCAGTAAATCCACATAATGTTCGGCCGTCGCAGCATTGGAGGTTTCCAGCCAGGTGCGATCACTGTCGTCTACCACCTGATATTGCCCCTCATTTGTGTTCACCCAGAAAGGGGCTAACTCCTCATCACTCATAAAACTCCTCCTTGCCTATCACGCCTGCCCCGCAGGGTTTTTATTCATTCGTTCTAACACCTTACACTGATAACTTTGCATAAACACAAACATCAAAATCTGTAGTGAATTGTTGCAAGTTATCGACTAACTTTTGCTTTTTATCAGCAGTTGCCGACCAGTAGTAAGGGGTCATCATCAACAGGTTTTCCCTTTGTTGGGGTTCGGTGAGTTGCATAACAAAACTTACATTTAACTGTTTAGCTAAGGTAAATCCTTCTGGCGTCAGCTGTTCTGCTTTATGTTCAGTAGGATTGTCGTATAAAGCCCGTTTAAATTCATATAAGTGATTAGCAGCGGGATTAACTGTTATCCAAATACCACTGGATTTTAACACTCGATGAATTTCGAGCTCACTGCTGGGCGCAAAGATTTGCAATACAGTGTCCTGACTATTATTTTCAAGTGGTAATTGAAAAGTACTCGCCACTGCGAAATGGTTTTTGGGGTATTTCTTAGCGGCTTTTTGCACCGCAAATTTAGATATATCTAAGCCACTAAACCCAATTTTAATGTCAACTTGATTGCTAGACTGACTCACCTGATCCATGTAATAACCTTCACCACAGCCAGCATCAAAAAAATTCACTTCAGTTTGATCTGCAAGTGTTGTGAGATGCCGCTTAAAGATTTCGGAAATGGCATCTGCTAAAGGCTGATAATGGCCTTGCTCTAAAAAAGCACGGCGACCATTGACCATTTGTTTGTTATCACCAGGCTGTTTGCTATTTTTATGTTGGGCCAATAATAAATTAACATAGCCTTCTTTCGCCACATCATAACTATGGCCATTTGTACAAGCCCAGGACTTATTATTAAGAAACAGCACATTTGCGCAAGAGGGGCATTTCCACGACGACATAAACTATTGATAAACCTTGTTAAGACTGCATTTTTCGAAGATGGAAATTGTAACATCATCATAGACATGTTTACTTCTTTGTTATTAACTGGGCTTCTATTTTATAATTTCGTAATAAATGATTAATTTGTTTGGACTCGCCCACCAACCCAAAGGAACCAATAAATGCGCTCGATTTTTTTAATATGTTTACTGCTAGTGACACAACCAGTTTTAGCCATGTCAGGTTATTACCGTTATCCCGCGTTACATAATGACACTTTGGTTTTCACCGCTGAAGGTGATTTATGGACAACCACATTAGGGGAAAAATATGCCAAGCGCTTAACCACACACCCTGCTGAAGAAATAGAATCCAGCATTTCTCCTGATGGCAATTGGGTAGCCTTTGTAGCCAATTACTCGGGCACATCAGAAGTGCATGTTATGCCTATTCAAGGAGGCTTAGCCAAACGTATTACATTTGAAAACGTTAGGGTGAAAGTGCAGGGTTGGAGCGCCGATTCAAAAGTATTATATAGCTATAATGGCCGAGTAGGTCCTGCCGGAAACTGGACCCTCAAACAAGTTGACCCCGTTACCCTTATCACTACTACTATTCCCTTGGCTGATGCGGTGGAGGGTACAATAACAACCGATGGCAACACATTATTTTTCACTCAGTTTGGCTTACAAATATCCAATGATAATGCTCGCGCTTATCAAGGAGGCGCAAAAGGAGAGTTGTGGAAGTACAAGTTAGGATCAAATGAAGAAGCGACTCAACTTACCGTAAAACATAAAGGTTCGGCTCGTACCCCTATGATATCGGGCGAACGTTTATATTTTATTAGCAATCAAAGCGGCAGCGACAATATTTGGTCAATGAAACTTAATGGTCGAGATCAACAACAACATACACAATACCAAGATTGGGAAGTCAGAAGCGCTCGACTAAACAACAATAAAATTGTTTACCAACTAGGTGCCGACATTAAAATTTTTGATATCTCAAGTGGGCAAAGTTCAGTGGTGGATATCGCACTTACTTCAGATTTCCCAGAGTTAAGAGAGCACTGGGTTAATGACCCTTTGAAGAACCTCACTTCGGCAAAACAAGCTGGCGATACTAAAAAAGTGCTATTAACAGCCCGAGGACGAGTTGCTATTGCCGCCACTGATGGTTCGAGATTAATTGAAATTGCGACTCCCGAAGATTCCCGAACCCGTAAGGCATTATTAAGTCACGACAAAAAGTCAGTTTATGCTCTAAACGACAGCAGCGGTGAAATGGAAATTTGGCAATATCCTGCTGATGGTTCACAAGGCAGTGAGCAATTAACCTTTGATGGCAGCATATTTCGCTGGGAACTTTACTTGTCTCCAGATGGGAAGTCTATCGCCCATGATGATAAAAACGGTGACTTATGGTTGCTAGATTTAGCCAGCAAAAAAAATAAAAAGATACTCTCAAATAATATAGGTACTTTCCCCATCGATTCTTTGGCTTGGTCTAGCAACAGTCAACTTATCGCAATAACTTATAGTGATGTTAAATCCGAACGTAGCCAAATATTATTAATTGATATTTCAGACAACAAACACCAAACACTCACCAGTGAAAAGTACGCTTCATTTTCACCGACATTTTCTAGTGATTCAAATTGGTTGTATTTTTTATCTGATCGTCACTTTGACAGCTTCCCAAATTCACCTTGGGGAGACAGAAATATGGGGGCAAGTTTTGATAGAAGAACAGAAATCTTTGCTATTGCCTTAAAAGAAGAGGCTAAATTTCCATTCGAACAGCCTACTGAGCTTGATGTGCTAGATGCTCAAAAAGACACAGATGCAACGGATGAAAAAGACAAAGGTGATGAGGAGAAAGATACTAATACATCGGAAGACCAAACGACTCAAGACCAGTCCAAAGTTGCTGTAGATTGGCAAAACATTAACGATAGATTATGGCAGGTGCCTGTTGCATCTGGGAACTACTCAAAAATGTTGGCCAATAAAAAGTTCCTATATGTATTAGACAAAATCACCGAACCTAACAGCCAAGCAGAATTAAAATCCATAAAAATAGAACCTAAAAGCAAACCCACTACTTTTTTAGGCTCTGTAGAGTCTTTTAGTTTGTCTGACGATGGTCAGACATTATTTTTGCAGAAAACAGGCAGCAAAAAAGACATGTATCTAGTATCGGCTAGCGCTAAATTTTCTAGTTCAGCAAAAGACACTAAAGTGAATACCTCAGACTGGAAATTACATGTCAACCCGCAGCAAGAGTGGCAGCAAATATTTCACGACGCTTGGTTAATGCATCGCGATTCGTTATTCGATAAAAATATGCGCGGACTAGATTGGTCTGCAGTCAAACAAAAGTATCAGCCATTGTTAGCACGTTTGACCGACCGCAATGAGCTAAACGATATATTCAAACAAATGATGGGTGAATTAAACACTTTACACTCCCAAGTGCGGGGTGGAGACTTGCCAAAGGATAACAACACCGCTAATGCTGCGACGTTAGGCGCAGAATATTCTCAAGTTAAACAAGGCGTAAAAATTGAACATATTTATAGCAATGACCCTGAAGTTATTAGCCGCCTTTCGCCACTAGCCAAACCCGGTGTTAACGTTAAAGTAGGCGATATCATTAGCGCCATTAATGGTCAAACGATTCAGACTATTCCCGACATTGCTAAGGCGCTACAAAATCAAGCTGGCAAACAAGTATTGCTGAGTCTAAATCGAGCAGCAGAGCAGCTAAACACTGTAGTCAAACCCAGTTCAACTCGAGACGATTATTACAATCGCTATTTCGATTGGGTGACGCAAAATCAACAAAAAGTGCATAAAGTTGATGATGAGTTAGGCTATTTACATTTACGTGCTATGGGCGCAGGTGACGTGGCTAATTTTGCTAGAGAATTCTATGCTCAATATAAAAAGCAGGGCCTGATCATTGATGTAAGACGTAATAATGGTGGCAATGTTGATAGTTGGATATTAGAAAAACTACTCAAAAGAGCTTGGTCATTTTGGCAAATGCGTGGTGGCGATCCTTATACTAACATGCAACAAACCTTTAGAGGCCATTTAGTGGTTTTGGCAGATCAATTTACCTACTCAGACGGCGAAACCTTTACAGCCGGTATTAAAGCCCTAAAGCTAGGTACAGTAATTGGTAAACAAACAGCAGGCGCAGGCGTTTGGTTAACAGGCCGCAATAGACAAACAGACGGAGGTATGGCGCGAGTAGCCGAATTTCCTGCTTACGCCATAGATGGCCGCTGGATCACAGAAGGTAGAGGTATCTCTCCAGATATCGAAGTCGACAATTTACCCCACGCGACTTTTAATGGTGAAGATGCGCAATTGCAGGCCGCAATTAAATTACTTAAGAAAAAGATCAACAAAGATCCCGTTAGACCTTTGAAAGTAAAATCATTTCCTAAGGTCAATGTACCGGCTGATGATATAATCGATTAAAGATAAGCTGTGTGCAAAGCTAAGGTTAATTAAGAGGAAAGTACTATGTTTAAACGAGTATCAGTTCTGATATTGATTTTATTTTGTACTCAGAGCTTTGCCAACCAATGCAAAACTGACCAAGTAAAGTTACAAGTTTTAGGCTCGGGCGGCCCAGAACTTGACGATGGACGCAATTCTAGCGGTTATTTAATTTGGTATAAAAATAAAGCCCAAGTACTCATAGATACTGGCGCAGGTTCAAGTGTTGAATATGGCCGAAGTGGAGCAAAATTTGAAGATCTACAGGGCATTTTACTGACGCATTTGCATGTCGATCATAGTGCTGACTTAGCCGCGTTTATTAAAGGTAGTTACTTTACGTCAAGAAGCACTAACCTCCCCCTCTATGGCCCAGCTGCAAATGATTTAATGCCTTCGACTAGTGACTATCTGCAACGATTGATGGGCGACAAAGGAGCGTTTGCTTATCTAAAAGATTATGTGAACAAACGCCATAACTCTGACTACAAGGTTGTTGCAACAGATGTTCCTCTAGTCATAGGAGAGACCTTTGACTACTCACTTGGAAGCAACATCAAAGCTAAGGCTACTTTTGTGCACCACGGTCCAGTAGCAGCTGTTGCTTGGAGAGTTGAAGTGGCTGGATGTAGTATTGTGTTTTCTGGCGATATGAATAATCAATTTGATGTGCTTAGTGCATTCGCTAATGAGGCCGATATATTAGTAGCCAATAATGCTGTGCCCGATAATGCTTCTGGTGCTGCGATTAACCTACATATGACGCCATCTACAATAGCCAAGATAGCTAAAAAAGCCCAGGTCAAGCAACTGGTATTATCACATTTTATGAAACGTACCTTAGCCATTCAAAAAGAAACAAAAAGCATCATTAGCCAAAAGTATCGAGGGCCAATATACCTTGCAACTGATGGTATGGTTGTTAGCTTGTAAACCCTTCATCCTTGAAACTGCACCTTTGTTGGCTACATTCTTTCGCCCCAATCACTTAGTGTACTAAGCTCATGGGATCTCATTCATTTGCCGCCTCGGTGCAATCCCAATGATTTTGGGTATAGGCTATTTATTTGCTTGATTGCAGCGCTATAAACCTATCGGTGATGACCTTTAAGCCTTTGCCTTTATTGTTAATTTTCCAGGCCAAAAAGGATTCTGAACTGGCCTTTTGTTGTATGCCTAGAGGTAACAGAATGCCTTCATCAAGGTAACCTTGGATCCGATGTTTTGGTAGATTACCAATACCTATACCGGCTAATATTGCATGTATTTTTTGATCCATGTTTTGTACATAAAACATCTGACCATCACTGCTTAACCCTTCACTGCGGGTTATCCCATTAAATGACGTGTCATGAATAACGACGCGTCTTAACTGCCCCATTAAACTGTCTATGTTGGGTTTATTATCTAACTGATTGGCTAAAGGATGTTTAGCTGCAACAACAGGTACTAATTCAACTCGACCAATAGATACTGCTCTATAACCTTTTAGCGAAGGTACCGGACCGGGTGAGCCTACCAACAAATCAACCTTACCTTGTTCTAGCGCTTCCCATCCGCCATTTAATACACATTCAGATATATCAATTTCAACTGTTGGAAACTCTAGTAAAAACACACTTATTACTTGAAAAAAATCAACATATAACTGCAGTGATTCAATACCTATACTGATCCTTGGTTCCCAACCTGTAGCGACTTCTTTGGCTTTGTCAGCCAACCTGCGGGTAGTTAACAAAATATCTCTACCTTCAGCCAAAATAAAACGCCCCGCTGGGGTTAGAACCGAACGACGACCCAAACGTTGAAATAACGAAATCCCAAGTTGTTCTTCAAGTTTCTGTACTGCGTAAGAAACCGCAGAAGTAGCTTTGTTCAGCTCTTCTGCTGCTTTTGCAAAACTGCCACGTCGCTCGATAGCATCAAGTGTTTCAAGCACCTCAATACTAATTGGATTTCTGGCCATTGCATCATCACCTGATTGTTCTAATAATTAGAACATATTAAACAAATTTACCCCCTTATTCTACATATTCAACTCAGTACAATAGCTCCATCAGTTACCTAAACACTTGATTGGAACAACAAAATGAAAACATTTATCAATACATTAACCTCCACAAAACTGGGACTAGATACCCTACCGGTTCGTATTGGTGCAGGGGTAATATTTACCGCTCACGGCGCGCAAAAACTATTTGGCTGGTTTGGAGGCTATGGTTTAGAAGGTACGGCAGGTTGGATGGAGTCTATTGGTCTAGCGCCCGGAACCTTAATGGCAGCTTTGGCCGGTGGCGCTGAGTTTTTTGGTGGTTTGTTATTAATAGCAGGTTTATTAGTACGTCCAACCGCAGTGGTTTTAGCGATAACTATGCTGGTGGCCATTTTCACAGTACATCTACAAAACGGCCTGTTTATGTCCAATGGCGGTTACGAATTTGGTTTAGCTTTGTTAGTCATCAGTGTGGGGTTAGCGATTAGAGGCGCAGGAAGTCTGAGCTTAGACAATCTATTACACAACAAATTTAGCAATCAATAAACCTAACTCTTAATCGCAGCAATTAATCGTAACTATTAATAGTTACCAGGAGAATACAATGAGCATATTACATATAGACACTAGCGCGCGCCTAACAGGTTCTAATACTCGCATTATTGGTCAATACCTAGTGAATGAATTAAATACAAAGGTCGTACACCGTGATTTGGCCGTTAACCCCTTACCTCCAATTAGCGCGCAAGATCTAATGGGTGTACATGGTTCATCTGATGAGCAACGGGATAGTTTGCACTCTCATTTGGCCTTGTCCGATCAATTGATCCAAGAACTAAAGGATGCCGATACTCTAGTTATTGGCACTGCAATGTACAATTTTGGTATACCGGCATCTTTAAAGCAATGGATAGACGCCATATGCCGAGCAGGCGCCAGTTTTAAATATACGAATCAAGGTCCATTAGGACTATTGAATATTAAACGAGCATTTATTATCACTGCTACTGGCGGTACACCTGTAGGCAGCAATATGGATTTTGCCAGTGCTTATTTAGAGCATATCTGTGGTTTTATAGGGGTTAAAGAAGTGGTGCATATTGATGCCAGTGGCTCAAAAGGTTCACCTGAAAAAATCATCGAATCAGCCAAACAACAAATTGACAGTTTTCTCGAAAATGCACAAAGCACCGAAGACTTAGTGGTCGCCTAATGGGCTTACTACAACAAGGCAAATGGGTCGACAAGTGGTACGACACCAAAAACAGTGACGGCGAGTTTCGCCGTCAAGACAGTCGCTTTAGAAGTTGGCTAACAGCCAATGGTGAAGCAGGCCCCAATGACGAGCAAGGTTTCAAAGCTGAAAAAGACCGATATCACTTGTATGTCTCTTTAGCTTGCCCTTGGGCGCACAGAACATTGATTTTTAGAGCGTTAAAAGGTTTACAAGATTACATCGACGTCACCGTTGTCGACCCCATCATGTTAGAAAATGGTTGGGAACTCAGCGAGCCACTGTATGGCTTTGATTATACCTACCAACTCTATCTAAAAGCAGAGCCTCGTTATGAAGGTAGAGTCACTGTGCCCATTCTTTGGGATAAACTAACCGAAACAATTGTCAGCAACGAATCATCAGAAATCATTCGTATGTTTAACTCCGCATTTAATCATTTAACAGGTAATCACACCGATTATTACCCTGAGGATTTGCGCAGCCAAATAGACTCGGTCAACACTCGAGTGTATGACACTATTAATAATGGAGTGTATCTATCAGGATTTGCCACTACTCAACAAGCATACGAAAAGGCGTTTAATGCGTTATTTGAGTCACTTGATTGGGTTGAAGGAGTTTTATCTAAACAACGTTATCTGGCAGGTGATCAACTAACCGAAGCTGACTGGCGTTTATTTACGACCTTAATAAGATTTGATGCTGTGTACTTCGGCCACTTTAAAACCAATCGCCAACAAATTGCCGACTACCCAGCTTTAAGTAACTACCTGCGAGAGTTATATCAAATAGAAGGCATTGCCGAAACCGTGAATTTTGAACATATCAAAACACATTATTATGGCAGTCATCTTACAATTAACCCCACAGGGATTATACCGGTAGGGCCAGCGCAGGATTTTACCAAAGCCCATAATCGTTAAAGCAGATAAACAATCACAAGAGTGAGTAATCACTACTCTTGTGGTAGCTATATCATTTGACGCAATGACAATACTTGATTAGTTTACGCTGTAATCCACGGCAGAATGACTTCTTGTGACTTTCAACAGTTCTTCGTTGACGCTTTTTATATCAATAACACCTTTTCGAAAAGCTAAATAAACCGGTAGTTGATAGTCTTCTATCACGAGTTTTTCGACTTCTAATTTACTGTGTTGCTTACTTAGAATGTATTCACCTACGTCTTTACTAGTAACTACTACATCTAGGCGTTGTAACTCTAACATTTCAAAAAGAACATCATTGGATGGCAGCTTGTGCAATTTAGACTCATGAATGCCGTATTTCAGTGGTATATCCCTATGTAGATTAATTCCACGATGAATACCTACCACTTTTTGAGAAAAGTTCGTTTCAGGTTTACCTTTTGATTTACGGTAAAACATGGCAATTTTTGTAACATGTGTAGGCACGGCTGTATAATCTAAGTAAGGTTCTCGGTTTTCAAATTTACCTAGCGAAAAATAACAATCAAAGTTATTCAGTTCAATTTCCATTTTTAACCTAGCCCAAGGTAAGTTTTCAACTTTAAAATTAATATTTAAATTATTAAAAACTGAGTTAACAATATCCATATCTAAACCACTAAATTGTTTTGATGTGTTATCAAAAATAGTGAAAGGCGGGTAATGAGTTGTTGCACAATTTAATGTTTGGGCAGATAGAGAAGAGCTGCCGACTAAGAATAAAGTCATGAAGACAAAGTTACAAAATGAAAATTTTAGAGATTTAGAAAAATACGTCATGACATAACTTAGCTCTCTTCAGGGATTTAAATAATAGCTAAATAGCATTAATTTAGCAGCTTAATTGAAAACGAATACCAGCAGGTAATCGGCATAACGCAAGAGCAATGATTCAGAAGGTTATGATGACTGTCTTGCTAATTCAATGATGACTGTCTTGCTAATTCTCAATAATTTTCGAAATTATACCCTTCACCAAAAAGTTCAATTGTAGAATTTATCGATTTAGAAAAACGCTCTACCTCTAATTGTACCAATTGACTCAGGCAGAGACTTAAAGCTTGAAAAGAATCAGCACCACAAGCATTTTCATTTATGACTGTACTTTCAAAGCATAACCTTAATGGACATCGCCAATCAAAACCACAAATAGTTTCAACATCGTTTATTGGTTTACCAATTTCAACAACAAGCTTTTTGCATACACCATTACGGGTCAAGTTGAATTCTCTGGTGGCAATGACGCTTGTAAATGCAGTGGGTATTTCTGAAAGATCTTTCACTATACATCCTTAAAATTTGACGACTTAGTGATTATACGACACTTAGTGTATGACCAAGAATCACCTTGTTGTACAAAGCCGCAACTCAGTCCTTAAAATTATTTGTACTTCTTATGTTAAGAAGTACTTAGTTAAACACTCAAATTAATAACCTAATCAACCTAAGCTTGTTTTGCTACTTTTTATAAATGGGCCATGAAATAAATCCTCTGGTAAACTATTAGTAAGAAGCCAGTTAGCTAATATAAAACATGTCATTAAACACGCTGTAATTGGGTGTCTAGATTATTCCTACTCTAAAAGTAAAATGAGTCATCTAATATGTATTTAATCATTAAACATTCCCATTTAACCTTAGTTGTAATCAGCGTGAGTTTTCTAATTGTTCGTGTTTTTGCGACATCTGCAAAGGCACAATGGTTACAAAAAAAGTGGGCCAAAGTTACCCCACATGTAATCGACACATTTTTATTAGCAACTGCCATCACACTAATATTGATGATCCAACAATATCCCATTGTAAATCATTGGCTCAGCGCAAAAATAATCGGATTATTTGGCTATATACTCTGTGGGGCACTTGCCTTAAAAGGCGACAAGAGTGTGGTATCTAGATTTTCGTTTTTACTACTAGCACTTAGTTGTATTACTTACATGGCCTTAGTCGCTATTACAAAACAACCACTACCATTTTATTTATAATCACGGGGATCTATTCTTTAGCATTTAAAAGTTGGGCAACTGACTTAAACAAGATAAAAATACCCTTTGATTTTCTTAACGTTTAAAAATGAGGATAATAATTTCTATTAACCTTACTATACCTATTGGGTTAACTATACGGTCCGAAATTAGTACAAAATGATTAATTAGTTAACCCACATATCAAACTCGTTTTAATTGAAATCTGCTCGTAGCTGCAAAGCTACCTTACTCTCAAATGCCTTAATTTGAGCATTCAGCAAGGCTATTTTTTGTTCATGTTCAATACTATCTAATTGCTGCATCAATGCCAAAGCGGCGTAGGCACTAAATTGATTATGATGGTTGACCCAAAAACCCGATTGATTAGGAGCCTGAATAAGTGACAGGAACTGAGGCAAGGCTTGCTTTATCAGTTTGGGTTGTGATGATAACAAGGCCTTTTGCAAAGGCACCAAACTAAAAAACCGAGTGGTTTTTAAGGTGACTTGATTGACTAATTGTCGCGCGATATCAGGGTTTTCTTTTTGTGTAATCAAGCTTAAATAGTTTTGCCAAAATCTAGCGTCGGGGGAATCACCATAAAGTGACGCGGTATGGGAAAACCATCTTTGAGCCTGTTCAGGCATTGAGGCCTTGGAATATAGTAGCGCCAAATAAATGCTATTGACTGGCGAGCCATCATCAATTTCTAAACAAAGGTTCATTGCCTCTATCGCCTCTGAAAGCAGCCCCCTTTGATTAAGTATTTTGGCTTTCCATACATAAGCCCAAGTGAAACTACTATCAATATCGATGGCGTGGTCTACTGATGCTAATGCTTTAGGCATCTCATTACGCCAAAAGTGCACAATAGCTTTGTTTACATTTATCCAAGGCGAAAGAGGGTCTATCTGCAGCGCTTTATCAGCATAAATCAGTGCCGCATCAAACTGATTTTTGGCCAAGGCCAACTCTGAATAAACATATAGGCCTCTGGTATTCGAGGCATCTACACTTAATACTTGATTGATCAATTGCTCGGCTGTATCAAACTGAAAATCTTCAATCGCTAGCAATGCCCCAGCAAGAAGCGCGTTAATGTCATTAGGGTCAAGTTGTAAGGCGGTATCAATAGCCACCCTAGCCTTTGTTACCGCAACTGCCTTTTCCATGTAGATGTCATGATAATTATATCTTGCGTAGATAAACGCTAAACTGCCAAACGCCGCGGCAAAATTAGGGGCAAGTTGAGTTGATCTTAAAAATGCTGCTTCTGCTTGAAAAAACCACTCGCTGGTTTTTCCATTCATCCACCAGTAATTGCCCTGAAGATAGGCTCGGTAAGCATTAATATCCACATTTCCGCTTACTGTTGTAAAATTTGCTTGTTCGCTTTGCCCAAACAGTTGCGCATTTATATCTGCGATTACCTTAGAATTTAATGTCAGCAGTTTTTGCATGTTATCTTCATACACTTGTGACCAAATCACCTTATTACTTTGCTTTTCGACCAAATGCACTAAGACCCGAATGCGCTCATTCGCCTCAGTAATACTGCCTTCTACCAAATACCCAAGATTCAATTTTTCAACTATAGAATCTAACGCACCAGAGTCTCTAGCAAGGGCAATAGAAGAATAGTGTGCCAACACGGTAACCTTATCTGACTTAGCCAGGGCGATTGATAACTCCTCTGGAAGCATCTCAGCCAAATAATCATTGCTAGCATCGCCGGTAAGATTGCGCCATGGTAAAAAAGCGATGACAGTTTCTGTCTTTGTGTGGTTATTTTCAATATTCTGAGTAAGTACCTCTGGCGTAGACCCTTGATTTTCAAGAGTTTTCGGTAATAAAACAAAGATCAACAGAGCAAGCATTAAGCTCAACACTATAAGAGCTGCAACTTTGCCCTTATTAAGTGATGAGATTAAACCTGATTTTTTGCTGTGTTTTGTGCTGAATTTAATAAATTCTTGTCTACTCAACCAAGTGACGTCTGTTGACAACCGGTAACCTTTTTTAGGCACAGTATGAATTATCTGGCGAGCTTTACTATCGTTGAAGGTCAGGCGAAGCTGCGAGATGATCCGTGTCAGAGCATCTTCCATCACCACACGTCCATGCCATACTTTCTCCATTAATTCTTGTCGACTAACAGTCTCGCCGGCACACAAAGCAAGCTGATAAAGTACATGAATGGCTTTTGGCTCTAGGTGACGACTTTGTTCACCATAAAATACTCTATGATCACCCACATCAATGTAGTAATCACCTAAACGGAAATAACTATTTTCAGGTAGCACTTGTTCAGTCAATTATCTGGTCCAACACAATTATCTTCCTAGTATGGGTATATAACCTCCAAAATCGGTTTTTCATCACCATTTCATCAGCTTTTTATCTGTTGTTCCTCAGGAATTTTTCCTACCGGTTCACCATACTCATCAAACACAAAGGGCACAAGCAAGTAGCACAAGTAAACATCAATCACTAACAGTTAAGCGTTAACCAATCTAGCAAACACAAAAGGCAGGTCATTATGAAAATTGCAATCAAATCATACTATCCAGCGGCCTTAGCTATGCTGACGATAATGTCAGCTAGCCAAGCATCGGCAACTGATACAACAGCAGTTTCAGGACTGAAGGTGAAAACCAGCGTGGTTGAAGTCATAGGTGTACGAGAAATTGAGTCAGGAAAATTTGTACAGGGTATCCGTAAAAGCAAAGCGGCTTTAGCCAAAACGTCTAACCAGTCTTTACGTAAACCACTTCTTGATAACTTGTGCGTCGCGCATTTAGCCATTAACAATATGCAACAGGCAAACCAATACTGCCAAGCAGCCGTTAACACAGGTAAAGCATCGGTTGTTTCCTATAATAACCGTGCAGTGATGCACTATGTTCAGGGAAACCTAGAGGCGAGCCTCGAAGATTTAGATGTAGCCAGTCATTTTCGTCAATTCCAAAATATGGTGGCAGGTAATCTGAAGATAGTTAATCAGCACAACATACTGAGCAACAATGATGGCTTGATAACTGAAGAAGACTCATCGCTTGTGGCGATCACCAATCGTTGAAAGTAACTTCGCCTTTGTTTGTATTACTAGACAAAGGCGTCACTAACATAATCCTGATTCAGATTAATGAAGACACCCAACGCAATTCGGTCTAATCAACAAGATTAATGAAGACACCCAACGTAATTCAGTAACCAATCGCAGCTAATCAACAAGCATAAAGTGATGGGTATATTCCTCTATGGGGTTTTAAAAAATGAGAAATTCAGGCCTATTGGGGATTTGGCTTATTGAATGCAACTAAATAATTCGCCAATTCAAATTTCAAACAACGCCATTGAGCACAGGTTGTGCTGGAAGCTTTGAAAGTGTTTGCGCTCGAACTCTGTGGTTAGTGTTAACCATTGCTCTGAGTTGAGGCCCAACCGCTCAAGAATAGGGTTGTTGGAATACTCTATGTAGCCTGCTTTATCATCTCGAATATAACGGCCTGTGCAATCGACTAATCCACAGTAGTCAATCAAGCTATAAGTAATGCCTTTGGCATGTTTTGTCTGTGATTACCCACGAAACGCATGAACTTAAGGGTCTGCTTTCCATTGATGAGAGCGTGAATACGTTGCTCAATACTGGTGTGGTATCCATCTTGTCGCGAATAGGATTTAAGTCTACAAAAGCCTTACAGGCTAAAGCGCACTTTCATATAATAAATCCTAAGATTTGAATCGTCCCGCAAAGGGTGCCTGTTTAGTGCATTTGGAGTTTCTGTATATGAAACCCACTAGTTAGTTGTTGCCTTTAATAGTTGCTTAACACGCCAAAACATAAAACGTTGCAGCCAGCTCCGATTGCCCCAAGGCCGCCAAGTTTTAATCAAGTTATTTCTGTATGCATCAAAATGCATGCCATGGGGTGCGTGAATTACTTTGCCACGTTTTAATAGTATTTTTAATACATTGGTACAAAGCGTTCCTGCAGCTAATGAAATCCCCATACAAGTTGACGGAACTTTCTTTTTAAGGAAGTTAACCGATGACTTATCAACTAAATAATGACGTTGCTGCACAGAAGGGGAAACACCAATAACGAAGCGAATAATATTATCATTAAAAATTTGAGCTCTTTCATCATCACTGGCATTTGCAGCAGCATCAACAATTGCAAAGTACTCGTCGAAAGACATTTTCCCAGGCATAAATACTAAAAAAGCGGTCCCCATTCCCATTGGCGCTGCGGTTATCGTTGGAATTCCCTTTTCATAACATCGACGAAAAACTTTGCGTCTAATTTCCAAAGCAAAAATATCTAGACTATCTACGTAGATGTCGATCCCCTCTAAAAACGCTTCAATATTTCCTTCATTAATCCCTGAGTCAAAGTTTTTTATGTTAGCCTCAGGGTTGATGCCCCTGATAGTTTTTTCCATAACGGCAGCCTTGGGTTGCCCCAAAGTTGACATATTGGCACCTGCTTGACGATTAAAATTAGCTACATCATAATCATCTAGATCAGAGATGTGAAAATTTCCAATGCCCAAGCGAGCTAATACTATTGAGTGGTCACCACCCACTCCCCCCAAACCACCAATGGCAACCTTAGAGTTTCTAAGTTGTTGCTGTTCTTTTTTAGTAACCCAACCTATATTTCGCGAAAATGCTTCTTCATAGTTGAACATCAGGATCCTTTTATACTAAAAAATTGAAGTTGTGACGTTCACACCGACACCCTTCTTGTTTTAACCAAATATTTGCATTAGAGGGTCATGTAAATACCACAAAATTACCTTAGCTATCTCTCAAACATTCATCAAAAATCACTGATACATCCAACATGACTTAATTAAATATTTATATAAATATTTATAGTGATTTAACAAAAGCTGACTTTTAGCATCTCTGTTTAAAATAGAGCCCGAAAGTAAAAGCAATCTCAAGGATATACCCGAAATAGCAGTTAAATAAGTATGACTAGTCATATCAAGTAACTAAAATAGATAAGCTAAACCCGATTAATTAACGAAATACGCATTTTTTATCTAGCAGCATTTTTATCAAGCCACCCATAATTAGATTTTGAGACTAACCAAAATATTCAATATCGATTTTGAGCGTGAAAATGACTTGGATTGAGTGAGGTATGGAGGCTGAAGGTTAGTTTCAGCCTTTTTTGTGGGAATAATAAGCATTTAACGGGATTGTGGGCGCAACTGTGCCTTATCGTTAATAAGTTAACTGCTTTATTCAGGTTATGCGCAGCGTAACAGTGTTTTTGCTTTACTCATGCCTCGAATGCGTTGATGCCCTGTGTGCGC
>TARA_R110002153_G_scaffold68547_7_pt1 | contig 26154 bp, 28 predicted proteins | sample TARA_R110002153 | Tara Oceans TARA_R110002153 (sample SAMEA4398193) | marine metagenome | biome: Polar Biome; feature: [SRF] surface water layer (ENVO:00010504); material: water (ENVO:00002006), including particulate matter (ENVO:01000060) such as... | depth 5 m | reverse complement strand
GAGCCATACCGTCGAAATTTCGGACAGAGTTTTGTTGGTTTAAGTGATATCGATGGCGATGGGTTTGATGATATTTATGTTTCTAATGATGCCAATACAAGCAATTTTGTCGATGAAGATTGGGTATACGGTGAAACATTCCCATCTCATGTCTTATATGGTAGCAGTGATATTTTTTCCACCCCCCCAGCGTTATCTATAAGCGACTTTGTAGCTCGTGGAGATATAGTTGAAATAGCCGGCACTATGGTTCCATCAGAAGACGGGATTTGTGGCCTAGTTCCACAAGCAGTCTCTTCAACAAAAGGGGATCTTGATGGAGATGGGAATCACGAACTGATCCTCTCCCAAGGAGTGATTTGCGGTACGGTTAATACTCAAGTAGTTATAATTGGCTCAAAACGTCTCGCTGAAAGAGCGTCTCTCAATATCCAGAATCCTAATGATTATCTTAAAGCATTTGGACTGGGCTCAGAATTCGATTATTTAATTGGATTAGGACCAATGCGTGAAGGCCAAAATCCTATCGGGCTCTCAGTCGGATACCCTTCTTTACAGTCATTTAGGCCAAATGTAATGTTAGTTGACTTGTCTCGCGCTGAAGATGCGACTGATTCATCTCAACGTCTTCCTAGATATCCTGAACGAGAGGTGATTGTTCCAAGGGACTAAAAAAAGTTGGTTGATTGCTTAACGATATTTATAGCTATCCGAATAGATGAAGATGCTACTATATTATGTTAGTTACCTAATCAAAAAAATGCTCAAAGTTCTGTTGTAACTTTTCGAAGTATTGTCCTACATGTAAACCGTCAACTAATGCATGGTGGACCTCTACAGATACAGGCATGGCTATTTCGTTGTGGTTCTTTTTGTATTTTCCCATCACTATTCTTGGTACTGAGTCATGTTCATCTTGCTTTTGAGCATGAGAAAAGCTGCTAAAATGTAACCAAGGTAACACCGAACAGAAAATTTTATTGTCTATGTTATTTGATGACGTTAAAGACTTATAGCCGTTTTTTACTTGGGCTAATTGTTGGGTAGCTCGCTGATAAAATATATCAAAGTTTTTACACCCGCCAAATTCACAAAAACTAAAACTTTCGTCATTGTTTAACACAGTACAACTTATTTCCAATTCATCATGAATATCGACTTCATTTTGATTAATGCGCAATCTAAATGGTTCTATTTGATTTGCTGTATATCCGAGCAGAAACAAAGAACAGATAAAGAAAGATAGCTGATTTTCTTTACAATAATTAAGGGTTTTAGTGACATCAATTGTCGCACACACATTGAAGAATGGTTGTTTAAAGCTAGTATAAAATTCAAAATGTTCTTTTCTATGCCAGCTACTGAGTTCAATTTTCTTCATATGATTCAATGGTGTAATGGGATTACAAATATCTTAACCTGTTTGGAATATTCTTCACATAAGCAATTTAATGATGTAATCAAGTAACTTTGATTTTATTGATCGTAAAGTATCGAGGATTTAGACAAACAGCTCTAGATGACTTTCAGGTAAACATAATGCCTTAAGCGACAGCAACCACAACACGGTTTCTACCCTCATTTTTACCTGCATACAAAGCTTTGTCAGCTAAATCCACCAAATGTTCAATAGAAGTGAATTGCTCATTATTAATTGTACATATTCCTATAGTGGCGGTTAATGTTAATTGTATTTCATCATTAATAAAGACTGAGGTTTGTTCAATACTAGTACGAATATTATTGGCAATACCCAGTGCTTTTTGTGCATCGATATTTTTAATGACTACAATAAACTCCTCGCCACCAAACCGTCCCGCAATATCACTACTATCACGCACGTTTTGTTGTATCAATTCCGCAATCTGTTTTAAGCAAACATCCCCTGCTAGGTGACCATAGCTATCATTTATTGATTTAAAGTGGCCTAAGTTAATCATCATCAAAGACAATTGGCCTTTTTGATTTCTTGATTGGTCAATAACTGTTTGTAAAAAGGTCATTATAGAGCGGCGATTTTTAAGCCCAGTTAAAAGGTCAGTCTCGGCTTGTTCACTTATCTTGTTACCAAACGCACCACAAATTCGATTAAATCGTACGCCTAACGCGGTACTTAACAATACAGACAAGCATAGCTATATAGGTAACCAAAATATCTTGTTCTATCATCATGGGCCTGATGATAGTGGCTAATGATGTTACGAAAAAAGCTAAAAATGCGGCCTTTAACGTTACCGCATACCTGATTTTTTCAATAAACACTTAACTTTCCTTAACCATTTTATAGCTACATATAAAAGATTAGCTCCCACTAAATATTAATATGCCACTACCCCTGCCCAACAGGAATATTAAAGGTGCCAGCATGAATACTCTCAATATCAATGGCATCAAAGCTATATTCAGTGTGGCAATATTGGCAATTCATTTTAATATCACCGTCTTTTGCCACAATGTCTAACAACTCTTCTTTACTTAATCCAGAAAGCGCAGTGGCGCTGCGTTCCTTGCTGCAATTACATTTAAATACCACTTTGGTCGCCGGATATAGCTCCATGTCTTCTTGATGGTACAAACGATGTAAAATATCTTCAGCGGATAACCCAAATAATTCTTCGTTTTTGATGGTATCTGTTAAGGCACTGAGGTGTTCAAAGGCGGTGTCAGCTTTATCTGTTGATTGGCTGCTAGTAGGTAAAATTTGTAAAAACATGCCACAGGCTTTAGCTTGATTGTTAATTAGCTGCGTTCGCAATATCACTTTAGTGGCTAGCTGTTCAGATTGTTCAAAATATCCTTCAATACATTGGGCCAAGGTAGGTTTATCTAAAGCAACCATGCCTTGATAACGTTCGCCGTCTTCTGGCGTAATAGTGATCACCAGTACCCCTTTTTTCACCAATTCATTGAAGTCTGTAGGCAATACAGTTAACGCTTCATCCCAGCGAGCAACACCTCTCAATTGCTGATTGTGGGTGCCGTTGATAACAGCATAACTAAGGGGACCTTCTCCTTGAATTTGGATGGCAATATCACCTTTAAACTTCAATGTAGCGGTCAACAAACTGGCTGCTGCCATCAGTTCACCCAAAAGTTGTTGGATAACAGGCGGGTATGGATAAGAATCCAAAATAGCCTGAAAACTTTTTTCTAAACGCACCATCTCGCCTCTGACGTTGCCTTGGTTGAATAAATATCGATGAAGTTGGTCAAATGCCATGTTGTTTACCTTGCTAATTATTGTTGTTTAAATTGAATAATTTGACGACGCTGCTTTTTGTCTGGTCGGTGATCAGGTCTGGGGCTATGAAAAATACTTAGTTTACGTGCTTCTGCGTTGCTTGCACGTAACGTTTCACTAGCTATAGTTTCTTCATACATAAGTTGCGCAAGTGGTGCTCCTAGCCGCTGTTCTTTTAACTGCACAACAAGCACCTCTTTTAAATCGTAACCTTGGGGAACTTTTATAGTTGCTCCCAACTCTACTATTTTGCCGGGTTTACTGCGTTGCCCGTTGTATTGCACCTTGCCAGATTGCACAGCGTCTCTGGCAATGGAACGCGTTTTATAGAAACGGGCAGCCCAAAGCCATTTGTCTAAGCGTATACTTTTGCTTCCATCAAGATTTTTTTGCATAGGGTAGACTCTTTAAATTTGTATTTATTTGTAACGAAAGAAGAATTAAGGTTGTCGCCCTTGTCCCTACTCGTTATCATTGCCAAGTTAAGCTTTAATTTAAACATCCCACCGAGAGACAATGACAGTCGTTAATCATACCGCTAATCAATTATGGCTCCAACTAGTCAAAAACCAACAAAAATTAAATTTGTTGGTGGTAATGCTATTGGCGATTTTCCTGCTTGCTTACGCAGCAGAATTAACCTGGCGTTTATGGCCACAACCGGCCAGCAATAGCAGAGTAACCAATATGTCTAGTGGCCAACCTGTTATACAAAAAAACGCTAGTAACAGTTTAAACTTGGCTGACATCAAACGATTAAATTTGTTTGGTAATTATGATGCCGCCCCCGTTGTAGAAACAGAAGAAATAACAGATGCGCCAGTTACACGACTTAGCTTGACCTTAACGGGCGTAGTTGCAAGCTCTGCAAAAGATCAGGGTGCAGCAATAATCGAAAATAATAAGCAACAACAAACTTATGGTATTGGTGAAAAAATTGAAGGTACTAATGCTTCTTTGAAAGAAGTCTATGCTGACAGAGTTATTATCAAAAATGGCGCCTCCCATGAAACCTTAATGTTAGATGGTGTGGATTATAAGAAAAATGTTGTACAAGTGCCTGTTAAAAGTACGCAACAGAACAACCCTAGCTCAGATCGCCGCACATTGTCTGATGACGCAATTCAAGCGAGTAGGGATTTACAACAGCAACCGGCCAGCTTTGTTGACTACATTTCCGTATCACCACACCGTCCTAATGGCGAATTATCAGGTTATCAGGTGAGCCCCGGTAAAAAGCCCGCTTTGTTTGCAGCTGTAGGACTAAAATCAGGTGATGTGATCACAGATATAAACGGTTTAGATTTAACCGATATGCAACAAGCATTAGAAGCAATGAATATGCTCAAAGAACTGCAATCTTTGCAATTAACAGTACAACGCGAAGATGAACTTATTACTATTTACCTTGATCTACCCCAAGGGGAAGAGGAACCAGAAACATGATCTGTATGTCACGCAATCGCTTGCCTGTTCGCAAACGCTCCAATGTATTAAAAGGATTACTCCTAGTTATTGGCAGTGCGTTTTTTGCTGTTTCTAGCCTAGTGGCTGCAGCGGACTATTCTCCGAATTTTAAAGACACTGAAATCGATGAATTTATTAATATAGTGGGTAAAAACTTAAAAAAGACCATCATTGTTGATCCTAATGTACGAGGAAAAATTACCGTACGTAGTTATGACTTATTAAACGAAGAGCAGTATTACCAGTTTTTCTTAAACGTACTGCAAGTTTATGGTTATTCAGCAATAGAAATGTCCACTGGTGTGATAAAAATTATACGTTCAAAGGATGCAAAATCCTCGAATATCCCAGTGGTAGGAGAGAATTTACTTGATGGTGACGAGATGATCACTCGCGTTGTGCCTGTGTATAACGTGCCCGTAAGAGAACTTGCCCCTTTGCTTCGTCAGCTTAACGATACTGCAGGCGGTGGTAATGTAGTAAGTCACGACCCGTCAAACGTAATGATGCTTACTGGTCGCGCCGCTGTGGTTAATCGTTTAGTTGAAATTATTGAACGTGTAGACCAAGCAGGTGATGAAGAAGTCGAAATTGTAGAACTAAAATATGCGTCTTCAACCGAACTAGTGCGTATTATCGAAAGTATTAATAAATCTCAAGGCAAAGCCAACGCCGGAGATAAATCAGCTCCAAGAGTGGTGGCCGATGACAGAACCAACAGCATCATTGTTAGTGGTGATATAAAAGCCCGTAAACGCCTGATTAATTTAATTGAGCGAATGGATTCTGAACTGGAAACCAGTGGTAATACTCGAGTTATTTTTCTAAATTACGCGAAATCAGAAGATTTAGTGAAAGTATTGCAAGGCGTCAGCGCCAGCATTCAAGCTGATGGACAAGGCGCAGCTAAAAGTCGTCAATCCACATCCCGTGAAGTCAGTATTGACTCTCACCAAGATTCAAACGCACTAGTGATAACCGCTGAACCCGATATGATGCGCTCACTGGAAGACGTGATACGTAAATTGGATGTGCGCCGCGCTCAAGTGCAAGTAGAAGCCATTATTGTTGAAGTATTTGAAGGTGACGGTACCACTTTAGGTGTGCAATGGGCCAATGAAAAAGGTGGCGGCACCCAGTTTACTAATGGTGTGGTAGGCATAGGTTCTTTGGCCGTTGGCGCGAAGGAAGCCGAAACAACTACCACTACCACAACTGGATTTAACGACGATGGTAACGCTTATGAATACGATACAACGACAGAAGGCGACTATACAACTCTTGCATCTTTGTTAGGCGGAGTAAATGGATTCTTGTTAGGCGGAGTAACCGGCGGTTGGGGAGCAGTTTTACAAGCAGTTAGTACCGATACCAATTCTAATATATTGGCTACACCACATCTGACAACTATGGACAACGAAGAAGCCTTTTTTATAGTTGGCCAAGAAGTACCTATTATTACTGGCTCAACAACAAGTTCAAGTAATTCAAATCCTTTCCAGTCTGTAGAGCGTCAAGAAGTGGGTATCAAGTTAAAAGTAACCCCACAAATTAACGAGGGTACTGCGGTTCAATTACTGATTGAACAAGAAGTCTCTAGCGTCAGCGGGGCAACATCAGTTGACGTTATTATCAATAAGCGCGAAATTAAAACCTCTGTCATAGTAGAAGACGGCGGCACAATTGTACTAGGCGGATTAATCGATGATGCAGTACAAGAAAGTGTCTCTAAAGTACCATTATTAGGAGATATTCCGATCCTTGGTCACTTGTTTAAGTCGACGTCTACTAGTGTAAGCAAACGTAACTTGATGGTATTTATTCGTCCTACCATAATACGCGATGGCGTGACTATGAACGAAATTAGTCAGAAAAAATACCAATATATACGTGCTCAACAGCTAAAACGCCAGTCACAAGGTATTCCATTGATGCCCTTTACCGAAGGCCCATCTTTGCCTGATTGGGATAACTCTTTAAGTCTGCCACCATCTTATGAAGAATATCTTCTTAACAAAGACAAAGCAGAGGATAAGGACTAGTCATGTCATCCGCCAACCTAAGCGCTGCGGATGCCGAAGAGCAGGCATTATTAGAGTCAGGCACTGATCTTGATATGCCTATCGACGAGCCCGAGCACAAACAACTGGCTTTTAGTTTTGCTAAGCGTCATCAAGTATTACTTGATACGGGCGAAGAGCCAGCCATTTTGTATCATACCCAAAATACTAAATTTCAAGTGTTTGCTGAAGTCAGACGCTTTTTAGGCGCAGAATTTCGTCTCAAGGAAATCGAACTAGAAAAATTCGAATCGATCTTAACTAATGCCTTCCAACGAGATTCATCAGCAGCCAAGCAGTTAATGGAAGACATAGGCAACGAAAGTGATTTGTTTAGCCTTGCCGAAGACTTACCCGACACCGAAGATCTGTTAGAAAGCGAAGATGATGCACCCATTATCAAACTTATTAACGCCATGCTGGGTGAAGCCATCAAGGAAGGCGCGTCAGATATTCATATAGAAACCTTCGAAACTCAGCTTTTAGTGCGTTTTAGAGTAGACGGTGTATTACGAGAAATTTTACGTCCCAATCGTAAAATGGCTTCGATGTTAGTGTCCCGTATCAAAGTTATGTCAAAAATGGACATAGCAGAAAAACGTGTTCCACAGGATGGTCGTATTACCTTGCGTATAGCTGGTCGTGCGGTTGACGTGCGTGTCTCCACTATGCCTTCTAGTCACGGCGAACGCGTGGTATTACGTTTACTCGATAAAAACAACGTACGCCTAAACTTGCAAGACTTAGGCATGACTAAAGCCAATCGCGATTTCTTTTCTGTTTTAGTGCGTAAACCTCATGGCATTATCTTGGTCACCGGTCCTACAGGTTCAGGTAAATCTACTACTTTGTATGCGGGCTTAAGTGAAATTAATTCCAAAGACCGTAATATTTTAACAGTTGAAGACCCCATAGAATTTGACTTGCAAGGCATAGGTCAAACTCAGGTTAACGCTAAGGTCGATATGACCTTTGCTCGGGGTCTAAGAGCAATATTGCGTCAAGATCCTGATGTTGTCATGGTGGGTGAAATTCGAGATTTAGAGACAGCTCAAATTAGTGTACAAGCCAGTTTAACGGGTCACTTAGTGATGTCGACTTTACACACTAACACCGCTGCGGGCGCCATCACCCGTTTGGAAGATATGGGTATCGAACCCTTCTTATTATCCTCTAGTTTATTGGCAGTATTGTCGCAACGTTTGGTACGTACTTTATGCCCAGATTGTAAAACACCACATTTACCCAGTGAACAAGAATGTGAGATTTTAGGCATAAAACCAGCGGATGCTTCTGACCACGCGATTCATTCGCCTAAAGGATGCGCCGCTTGTAACCAAACTGGCTATCGTGGCAGAACAGGTATTCACGAATTATTAGTGGTAGACGAAGGGATACGAGAACTGGTACATACTGGTCACGGTGAACAAGCCATTGAAAAATATATTCGCCAAAATACACCGAGTATTCGTGATGATGGTTGTGCCAAAGTATTGTTAGGCATTACCTCACTTGAAGAAGTGTTGCGTGTCACAAGGGAAGATTAAATGGCGGCTTATGCATATCAAGCCATGGATAAAAGTGGCAAAAACAAAAGTGGTGTTTTAGAGGGCGATAACCCTAGGCAAATACGTCAACAATTGCGTGAAAAAGGGTTAATACCCATGCAAGTTGAACAAGTGGCTGAAAAAGAACGCAAGTCACAAGCAGGCTTTACCTTATTTAAAAACAGCATATCGGCAGCCGATTTATCACTACTTACCCGGCAATTATCTACCTTAGTTGAAGCTTCCTTACCTATTGAAGAGGCTTTGCTGGCTGTTGCTGAGCAATGTGAAAAACCACGTCAAAAAAATATGATGAGGGCAGTGCGCAGTAAGGTGGTTGAAGGTCACACCTTAGCCGACGCTATGGCGGAATTCCCCCACGTATTTGATGATTTGTTTCGCGCTATGGTAGCTGCGGGTGAAAAATCGGGGCATCTTGATACTGTGCTTAACCGTTTGGCTGATTACACTGAAAAGCGTCAGCAAACTAAAAGCCAAATTACTCAAGCGATGGTTTATCCCAGCATTATGATGTTTTTTGCCTTTGCCATAGTGATATTACTATTAACTGTTGTGGTTCCAAAAATTGTTGGGCAGTTTCAAAATATGGGACAAGCCTTACCTACCATTACTCAAATATTAATTGATGTTAGTGACTTTTTACGAACTTACGGCTTGGCGCTTAGTGTTGTGATAATGACAATCGCGGTAATCATCAATAGCATGTTACAAAAACCCGTAATGAAAAAACGCTATCATAAGTTGATCCTTGACTTACCCATTCTTGGAAAATTATCTAAAGGCATAAATACCGCTAGATTTGCTCGTACTTTAAGCATATTGACTTCTAGTGCTGTGCCCTTGTTAGAAAGTATGCGTATTGCCAGTGAAGTACTTGAAAACTTGCATATAAGGGCTGCGGTCAACACAGCTGCAGGTTTTGTAAAAGAAGGCTCAAGTCTGCGAGCATCACTGGATCAAACTAAAATGTTTCCACCTATGATGATGCATATGATTGCATCAGGAGAACGTAGTGGTGAATTACAACAAATGCTGGCACGAGCCGCAGATAATCAAGACAGACAATTTGAATCTTTGGTGGGTGTGTCACTCAAAATATTCGAACCTATACTAATTGTGACTATGGCAAGCGTTGTACTATTTATTGTAATGGCGATCCTGCAACCTATTTTAGCTTTAAACTCTATGGTGAACATCTAATGAAACAACTTGACTCTTTAAACAACAAAAGACGTAGCAACACAGGCTTTACTCTCATTGAAGTTATGGTGGTATTACTGATTATTGGAATCATGGCAGGTATGATTGCGCCGCAAATATTGGGTAACCAAGAAGAAGCGCAAATTAAATCAGCCGCTATTGATATTCAAAGTTTAGAAAATGCATTAACCCAGTATAAATTAAGCAACAATGTATTCCCAACTACTGAGCAAGGTTTAGATGCCTTAGTCAAAGAACCTACAGTTGACCCGATTCCACGCAACTACAGAACAAACGGTTATATCACGCGCCTGCCCAATGATCCTTGGAACAATCCTTACCAATTAATAAGCCCAGGAGAACTAGGACAGATTGACATTTTTTCTAATGGCCCAGATGGCGAACCAGGCACCGAGGACGACATTGGTAACTGGAATATAAACGACTACTTAAACTAAATAAACTGATCGCCAACTAAGATGCCTATTCGTCGCACACCTTTCGCCAAACATGCTGGCTTTACCCTGATTGAAGTCATGGTGGTATTGTTAATCATGGGGTTGGCAACAGGTACAGTCATGCTCAGTTACACGGGCGAAAGTGGTCAAGATTTACTCAAAAAACAAACCCAACGTTTGCAAGTAGTATTTAATATGGCGTCGGATTACTCGGTGCTAAACCAAAGGCAATTGGGTTTAAGAGTCGAAGATAAAAACCGCAGCTATTATTTTATGTACCTAGATGAAGATGAAGAATGGCAAAAACTTGAGCTTGATAAAACCTTTGCTGAACATCAATTACCAGAATCATTTAACTTGGAGCTGTCTTTAACCGACTTACCTTGGGAAACTGAAGATAGCCTTTTCAGTAGTGAAGTGTTTGATGAAGGGCTATCAGTATCTGATGATAGGGTAGAAATAGGTAAAGAAGAAGATAAGAAACTCGATCCTCCGCAAGTTTTTATTTTTTCTAGTGGTGAAATCACTCCATTTTCTATCACTTTAGCTTACGAACCAGAGTTTAGTAATGAGCAACCAAGTTACTTTCGGGTTAATGGTCAAGATAGCATCCCTTTAACAACCGAAGGGCCCTTAGATGCGCCCTAACTCACAGCATTCAAAAAGTCGCAAATATCAGTCTGGGATGACGTTACTTGAAGTCATGGTAGCGCTGTTCATTTTTGCTATAACAGGCACCGCTATTATGAAGGCCGCTAGTGATCATCTAACTGGGGTTGGACAAATTGAAGATATTACTTTTGCGACTTGGGTTGCCAATAATCGCCTCACTCAATTACACATAGATACCACCTGGCCTATCAAAAACAATAAAAAAGGTGAGCAAGAAATGGCTGGTCGAAAGTGGTACTGGCAACAGCGAGTAAATAAAACCAACGACGATGACATGGTACAAGTTGAAGTGTCCGTTGGATTGGACGAGCAATATCAAGGTACAGTAACCTCAGTCAGCACCTTTATTGCTAAGCAAACTTAAACATGACCCGCTCACCAAATAATCACACCCGCGGTTTTACCCTAATAGAAATCCTGGTAGCCATGGCAATATTTACCCTCATTGGCTTGGCTAGTACAGGTGTGCTCACATCAGTCATTAATAGTGACCAATTGTCTTCTGAACGTTTTGCTAAATTGGAAGAATTACAAAGGGCGATGCTGACCATGGAACGGGATATCTTACAGATTGTGCCTCGCGCAGTACGTGTTAATGGCGAATTTGTTAGTGCTGTTACGACCGGTGGTGAAGACGTATTTGATAGCGAAGCCGATGGCCTAGGCTTTGTGCGCGTCGGCCGGTATAACCCACAAATGTTGTTACCTCGAAGTACGCTGCAAGCAGTTGGTTATCGTTTACAGGAAAATCAGCTGCAGCGTTTGTACGGTAATTATGTAGATAATGTAATTGGTTACGAACCTAAAATAAAAATTATATTGTCGGACATAGAGGATTTTAGAGTCACCTTTTTAACCGATGTAGCACAGCTAGAAGATCCTGAAAAATGGCAAGAAACCTATTCAAGCGCAGATTTACCAATAGCGATTTCCATCACTTTTGTAAGTAAAACCTTTGGTGAAATTCGCCGCGAATTTATGTTGGCAAACGGCGTATGAATCCCCAAAAGAGCAAACAACAAGGCGTAGCCCTAATCATAGTGTTATTAATTGTGGCTATCGTTAGCGTGCTCGCCACAGAAATGGGTAGTCGCTTGCAGTTACAAGTTAAACGCGCATCCAATATAAAGGAAAACAATCAAGCCTATTGGTATGCCATGGGGGCTGAGCAATATGCGCGAAAGTCCATTAAACAACTAATGAATAATGATGGCAAAGTTATTCATCTCGGGCAGGAATGGAATCAAGAGTATGTGTTTCCAATAGATGGCGGCGGTATTCAAGCACAATTAGTCGATATGCAAAGCTGCTTTAACCTTAATGCGTTAAGAGAACCCCCGGCCAGCTCGGCTAATGCATCGAGCACAGCAACTACTCCCTTGCTGCCTGAACGCATGTTAGCTTTCGAACGTTTGTTGCAGAATGTAGATCCTGCAATCCCAAGTTATAATATTGATATACTCCGTGACTCATTAGTCGATTGGTTAGACCAAGATGACAGACAAACGGGCTATGGAGCAGAAGACAGTGAATACGAAAGTCTACAATTTCCTTATGTTGCAGCTAATAACTTTATGGTACACAAATCGGAATTACGCTTAATTCATGGGGTTGAAGCCTCTTGGCTAAGAGAATTACTTAAACTAGTGTGTGTATTACCTAATGACAGTTTATTTTTAATCAATATCAATACTGTGAGTGAAGAAAATGCGGCTGTTATTGCCGCGGCTACTGGTCTTAGTTTATCTGACGCCCAATCGATACTTGCCAATCGTAGTTCAGAAGGATTTCAAACGACGGCAGAATTTTTAAGCGATCCAAGCATAGTAGCCTTAGAGCCTAGGCTTAAGGCAGAACAGTTAGAATGGTTTGATGTAAAAACATCACATTTTATTTTGCACACTAAAACAAAGTACAATGACGCAACTTTTTCAATGAAAACCTTATTTAAGGTAGACTCGAGTAACAATGTGAATATCATCAGGCGTGATTTTGGCGGTTTTTGATAAGCTGGTTTTCAACGAGAATGAATTTTTAATCCATAACAATCAACAAGGTATATAAACCTTATGGAACAGTTAGTAGTGCGTCTAGGCGCCAACCCAGATGAATCTATTCATTGGATTGTGTGGTCTAGCCAACAAAACGAAATTATTGCCTCTGGTGAGTTACCAGATGCGACACAATTAGCTACTTTAGCGGACAGAGCCGGCAGAAGACCGATATGTGCTTTAGTGCCCACCAGCGACATTTTACTCAAATGGGTTGAGTTACCTGCTAAAGCTGGGCGCAAAGCATTAGCCGCGATCCCGTTTATGCTAGAAGAAGAAATAAGTGGTGATATTTCGCAACAATTTTTTGCCCTTGGTCCTAAAGATGGCAATAAACAAGCTGTCGCTGTTGTTAACAAAGAAAAGTTACAAAGTTGGCTAGACACAATCGCAGCAGCGGGTTTAGCCTGTGACCAACTCATACCTGACGTTTTGGCATTGCCATTGGCAGATAAAGACGCATGGTCTATCTTAGAGCTAGGTCAACAACTGCTGGTTCGTAAGGATGATTGGGCGGGTTTACAAGGAGAGAGAGACTGGTTAATTCAAGCCATTAATCATCTTGCGCGACAATATGCTAAAGAGCACGAACAAGCACTTTTGGTTAATGATTATTCTGGCACAGATTTGGCGAATGTAGAGAACCTAGATGTAACTGTTATGCCCCTAGAATTGCCAATGAAAGTTTTAGCTCAAGGAGCTGAATCAACAAAATTCAACTTGTTGCAGGGCGAGTACAAAGTTAACAAAAAAGCGGGCGGTGAATGGAAGAAATGGCGTTTAGCTGCGGTGTTGGCAGTTATTGCTCTATTCATCAGTTTAATTGATAAAAGCCTAGAGCAGAGTCAACTCAATGAACAACTATCAAGTTTAAAGGCGCAAGTTAGCAGTGAGTATAAACGTGCATTTCCAAATGCAGGGGCTTATCGAGATCTTAGAAGTACCATGGAACGCCAAATGAAAGCCTTAGAACAAGGTGGCACAGGGGCATCAATATTAATTATGTTGAGTCAACTAAGACCGGCATTTGAAGAGTCCAAGGTTAAACCACAAACTATGCGTTTTGACAGTAATCGCGGTGAATTGCGTATTCAAGCCGTAGCCAGTAATTTTGGAGCTTTAGACAAGTTTAAACGCCAAGCAGAAGCTCAAGGGTTTACTGTTGAGCAAGGCTCTATTAATCAAAAAGACAATCAGGTAGTCGGCACATTGACGATTAGGAGTTAATTTGGACAAGCTCAAAAGTATGTACTTACAACTAAGTGGACGTGAACAACGCTTAGTGATTATTTCAGCGATATTAGTATTAATAGCCATATTTTATTGGGGTATTTGGTCGCCACTCAATACGTCACTAGAGCGTGGACAAGTCGCAGTCAAGAACCAAACAGAATTACTTGATTGGGTACAAAAAAACGCCAATAAAGCGATTCAACTACGTAGTAGTGGCGGCAAAAACGCCTCTTTTTCAGGATCTTTACTTCAAGCGGTGAACCAATCTGCTACTCGCATGAAAATTGCCATTTCTCGGGTGCAACCTCAAGGTGACGAAATACAAGTATGGATAGACCAAGCCCCCTTTAACGACGTACTAAGTTGGTTACAGTCACTTGAAAAAACCGGTGTGAGTATATTAGACATTGATATCGCAGAGTCTGATTTGCCTGGGCAAGTTAAAATTCGTCGTTTAAAATTAGGGAAATCATGAAGTCAGTTTTGAAATGGGGCAGCTTATGCCTTGTGGTTTATTTTGTATTTTTAATTGTTAAATTACCTGCAGTTCATGTTTTAACAAAAATTCCGCTGCCCAAAGAGGTTAGTATAAGTGGCATATCAGGTACCATTTGGCACGGGCATTTACAACGAGCTCAAATAAACGGATTGCCTGTCTCTAATGTCGACTGGACTCTGTCCTTTTTACCTTTAATACTTGGCGAAATAAGTGCAGAGATAAAAGCAGGTGATATACGCGATGTCGACCAAATATCAGCAAATGGACATGTTAACGTCGCAGGACAGCACCTCAAAGTTGAGAATTTATTAGCTTACATGCCGACTGGGCTGGTGATCAGTTTATTACCTTTACCTATTCCAGTGCAAGCTGACGGGCGTTTTAAAGTACAACTCGATGAAGTTGATTATGAAAACGGTTGTCAAAAATTCACAGGAAAAGGCCAATGGCTTAATGCTAACTTTACAGGCACAACAGGAGTCATAGACCTAGGCAACTTTAATGCCGACTTAAGCTGCGAAAATGGCAGTGTTGTGTTGGATGTCAAACAACCTAACCGTTTTGGCTTAACGGCAAAAGCCACAATTCCAGCAGATATGAAATTCAAAATTTTAGGACGCTTCAAACCAGATGCCAACTTACCTAAAGAAGTGCACCAAGCAGCGCAATTTTTTGGTAAAGCCGATGCTGATGGATATTATCCAATTAAGTTTTAATAAGCACTGTTCACAGCGCTTGACGGGTTGGTATTAATAACAACTCAGCCAATAAACGGATTAGCCTCAATATCATCTAATAGATAACGATAATCCTGTATTGAAGGAAATTCAGAGATGTCTCTTGAGGGTTGCTGACTATCTGGATTGCTCACTGCTAACAAATGTTTAATGCCAAAGTCTTGGGCAGCCTTTAAAATTCCTAGACTATCGTCTACAAATAGGGTGTGCTGCGGATTAAAACTAAGTTTTTCTTGAAGTTTTTGCCATAAGACCTGCGACTCTTTGGTCACAGTAAATTCGTGAGTAGATATCAATTGATCTATATGTTGATCTAACTGGGTATGCTCAACTTTTAACGATAAGCTATCAGGATGAGCGTTGGTAACTAAGATCACCTCACGCCCAGAGGCTTTTAAGGCATCAATAAAAGGCAAACTGTCATCTCGCATACTGATCAGGTGCTCTATTTCACGTTTAGCCTCAACAATATCTATATCCAGCTTATCAGTCCAAAAATCCAAACAATACCAGCTCAGAGTGCCCATCACTTGCTCATACTCAAGCGCCATCATATCTTTGGCAGCTTGCAGTTCAATAGCGTTTTTTTCGGCTAACTTATTAGGTAGGTGTTCTAACCAAAAATGATTATCGAAGTGAAGATCGAGTAAGGTGCCGTCCATATCTAACAACACGGTATGAATATCTTTCCAAGCAAGCTTTGACAAGTAGCATGTCCTCTATTTAACAGGTATATTTAAAACATTAGAGAATTCATCGATTTAAAGTTCATTTGACCTTTGAACAGATGAGATCAGCGACTATATTAACGTGAAAAATTCATGAGCAACACAAACAATAAAAAATCACTCCCACAAATTCACGGACGCAAGGTGGTTGCCAAAAGCGGCTTGTTCAAAATCGAACAAGTCGATCTAGAATTTTCCAACGGCGAAACTCGCGTTTTTGAGCGTATGGCTGGCAGTGGCAGGGGCGCCGTTATGGTGGTTCCTTTTATTAATGATGATGAGTTTTTGTTGGTTAGGGAATATGCCGCAGGCACTCATAGCTACGAATTAGGCTTTCCAAAAGGTTTAATTGACCCTGGTGAATCGCCAGAAGTCGCCGCTAATAGAGAGTTAAAAGAAGAAATAGGTTTTGGTACTGAAGTGTTACACCCACTGCATATCGTAAGTATGGCTCCTGCTTTTTTTGATGCTAAGATGACCATTTTTATCGCTGAAAATTTATATCCTAAAGTACTACCCGGTGATGAGCCTGAACCCTTAGAAGTGGTTAAATGGTCTATTCATGATATTGATACCTTATTAGCCAGAGATGATTTTGTAGAAGCAAGATGCATTGTTGCTTTGTTACTTGCGGAAAAATGGTGGAGGAAACGCTAATGCCAACAGAAAACGCACAACAGCTTTTAGATATAGCCAAAAAAACCGCGATAAAGGCAGGCAAGGTAGTATTAGAAATATACGATAGTGGTGATTTTACCAGTTTTCAAAAAGAGGACGATTCCCCAGTCACCACGGCTGACTACAAAGCCAACGAAATCATTATGCAAATGTTGCAAAAGGCAACACCAGACATTCCGATTATGTCTGAAGAAACCGAACTTGGTGCATTAGCAGTACGTAAAACTTGGACACGATATTGGCTTATCGACCCAATAGATGGCACCCAAGAATTTATAGCCCGTAGTGGTGATTTTGCAATAAACATTGCCTTGATAGAAAATAATGTACCTATTTTGGGCGTAATTTACTGGCCCACAGGAGGAACGTTGTATTCTGCGTTGAAAGGTCATGGCGCATTTAAAGAATGCCCAATAGAGAGTAAACAAATTTATGTACGTAGTTTAAAAGCCCCTAACGAAGATCCATTAATTATAGCCATTAGCCGCAGACAAGCTCGCGAAAAAGTCATTTCTAGCTTAACTAAAGACCGTGTTTATCAGACCTTACCCACGGGCAGTTGCTCACTCAAAGCCTGCTTAATTGCTGAAGGCAAAGCTGATGTATTTTTACGTTTTGGTGTAACTGGAGAGTGGGATACAGGTGCATCTCAATGTATAGTAGTCGAAGCTGGAGGGAAAATATTGGCACACAATTTTGCCCCGTTAAGTTACAATCTACGTACCAGTGTTATTAACCCTGATTTTTTTATTACAGGCGACCAAAACGTTGACTGGCAAAATATAGTCAAATGTGAATTTGGCAACAACAATCAATCCGCCTAACACCAATACATTTACCTAATTGAGTTAACTATGAGATCTTTTTTACTAAGCACTATTTTTATCAGTTTATCTTTATGCTGTTTTTCAGCTAACGCCCACTGGATGTTAGTTGAGGGAAAATCCAGCCTGAGTTTTGTATCAACTAAAAATCAAAATATCAGTGAGATCCAACAGTTTAAAAAATTAACTGCTGAATTTAGCCCTGAAGGCAAATTGCAGGTTGAAATTGACTTAGCTAGTATCGACTCCGGCATCGAAATCCGCGACACCCGTATGCGCGAAAAATTGTTTTTGGTGGATAAGTTACCTTCTGCCAAGCTAACAGCTCAATTGCCTGACAGCGTATTATCTCTTGCAAAAGGCAGCTCAATATCTGTGACAATTCCTGCAGAACTGAGCCTTATGGGGATCGCTAAAACGATTCAGGTAACGGTACAGGTCACGCGAAAAGCCGATAACGGTATAGTGGCTACCAGCACTCGACCAATCTTAATATCAGCTGATGATTTTGGTTTAACCTCGGGGATTGAAATATTGCAAAAACTGGCGGGACTAGATAGCATTGGCCTAACAGTGCCAGTCAACTTTAACTTAGTATTTGTAGCCCACTAAATCCAACGCACTAAGCAATTCTATTGCTGCTCAGTCTCTGACAATTCAAATTCCCCTAGCTGCTGCTTGGGGATGATGTTTACTGTTTCATGTAATTCAGAATAGACTAAAAGTACATCACCTAACTTCAACTGTGCCAGCACTTGCTGTACTTTGTCTTGCAGTGACACATCAGCTTCACCATATTCGGTGCCCTCACGTAATACAAAACCTTCAATAATATTTAGTAACGTTTCTTCGCTTAAGTCAGCGATAGGTATGATCATAACGCGTTACCGCTAGATAAATATGTGGCCTGGTTTGTAATAAAAGGCTTAAAGAAAGTATTTGCTCTTTGCTGCATCCAAATTTCAGGTCGCCATGGTGTACCTTGCATAAAGCCCACGTGCCCTCCGTTTTGACTCACTTCCAGGCACACATTTGGCGATAAAGCATTAACATCAGGCACTATACTCTCATGCATAAAGGGATCATCTTTGGCATGCACCACTAAGGTAGGTGTAGCGATAGTTTTAAGAAAACTTCCTGAACTACATTTTTGATAATAATCGTCAGCATTCAAAAAACCGTGTAAAGGCGCAGTAATATGCTCATCAAAATCACGAAAGTTTTTAAATTGCTTAATCTGCAATTCTGTCACTTTAAGTAACTTCCCATAATCTATTTTACGCATTTTAATCAACAGGTTGTTAACCATGCTTTTTAGTAAATAGGCTTGGTAAACCCTCGAAAATCCTAGGTTAATACTATTCGCACAGATCTCTAAATTGAACGGTGTAGAAACTGCCATCGCCGCTTTTATGATCCGTTGCTTGGGCTGTTCACTCAAAAGTTTGAGCAACATGTTAGCCCCAAGAGAAAATCCCATAGCCGCTTTGCGTGTTTCAGGAAATTTCTGTTCAAGCCAGTTCAAAAAATACCACGCATCCTCGGTTTCACCTGAGTGATAAGCTCTAGGTGTAGCATTATGTTCACCGCCACAACCACGAAAATGCATCAATACCACTGCATAACCTTGCTTTACAAAGTTCGCCGCCATGTCATTGGTATAATGGGAACGAATTGAGCCCTCTAATCCATGGAACATAGCAATTAGGCCCGATGATTTTTGTACATCACCAGCCCAAACTAAATTAACGAAGTCGCCATCTGGCAAAGCTAACTTTTCTTTGCGGTAATTAAGCTTGGCGCGTTTTTGAATAAAACGTGGAAAGATAGTTTGTACATGTCTATTTTTAGCCCACCAGGGTGGCACAAAGTCACTTTCGACTATTTCACCATAACGGACATTTTGATTGGATAGGGGCTTGGAATACATCTACAACTAAAACGTGAATTATTATTAGGATAGGGTACATCAATTAAGCGCAGCATCAAGAAAAAGACAAAAGCTTATTATTGTAAAGAAAGCTTCGCACCATCCCCCCTTTAACTCCACGTCATTCCCGCGAAGGTGTAATAGCTTGTAAATCCTCACCGCCTGTAATCTGCTATAGCCGTTAAGTCAGCCATGTCTGTCGAGTATTGGCACAAACCAGAGATTCCCAATCAAGTGAGGAATCACGGGACATGGCACATTCGAACCAGTCAGTTCTAGCTCCCTAACCCAAAAATAACTCTCTTTTCCTCTGTGCTCTCTGTGATTCAAATTCTTTTGCTCTTAACTACCACCGTTCTCAGTGCTAAAAACAACTCAGCTCTAATTTCCCTAAATGGTATCCACAGGTGCATTCGAATCACACTTTTTGCATGGCAGTTTATGACCGAGCATAGATTTTCGGCCATCTGCAGTGATAACCCAAGGGCGGCTCACCCAAGGTGGATTATGTCTGACGTGTTGAAAATGACCGCATCCCAACTCAGCTACCCAGTCGTCCTCTTCGTCTTTGTGGTAACCAGTGATGGGTTTATCCACGTTTATACAATCCAACAAACATTTCGTTAACTAACACTTTCAAGATCGAATTCTTTTTGTTTAATTTCTAACTCTTCCTGCGCTTCTAACCAATACATTTCTGCCTCTTCAAGGCTAGATTTATTATTGGCTTGATCCGCCAACACTTGTTTAAGTTGAGCCTTGTTTTCGGCATTGTATAACTCAGTATCGCCAAGTTGCTGCTCAAGGGCTTCGAGTTTTGTTTGAGCTTCCGCCATGGTTTTTTCGTATTTCTCAATGGACTTTCTGAGAGATTTAGTGGCTTGTCTAAATTCTGCTTCTAAACGTTTGGTATTTTTACGATCAGGTTTAACAGTAGTTTTATCGCTATCTACGCCAATCCCTTTATCGCCGCTTTTATCGCCTTTAAGGATCCAATCTTTGTAGTCGTCTAAATCGCCATCAAAGGGTTGCACCTGCTTGGCGTCCACTAAATAAAAATCATCACAAACCGATGTCAGCAAAAACCTGTCATGGGAAACCAAAACCATGGCTCCTTCAAAGCCTTGCAGTGCAATATTAAGTGCATGGCGCATATCTAAATCTAAGTGGTTGGTGGGTTCATCTAATAACAATAAGTTTGGCTTTTGATAAACGGTTAAAGCTAAAACCAAACGGGCTTTTTCCCCACCTGACATGGGGGCGACCTTACTTAAAGCATTATCACCACGAAAGCCAAAACCACCTAAATAATCTCTCAAACTTTGCTCTGTAGCTTTTTTATCTAACCTTTGCATATGGGCTATGGCAGAATCATCGCCACGTAAAAATTCTAATTGGTGTTGTGCAAAATAACCTATTCGCAATCCAGCTGAGGTTTCGTATAAACCTTCCATGGGTGATTTTTCACCCGCTAACAACTTGATTAAGGTAGATTTACCGGCACCGTTTTTACCCAATAAACCAATACGACTCCCCGGCACTAGGTTCAAATGGAGTTTTTCTAAAATAATAGTGTCGTCATAGCCTACTTTTACCTGCTCCATTTTTATCAAAGGATTAGGCAATTTAGGCGGGGTAAAAAACTCGAAGCTAAACTCAGAGGCTGCCATCACTGGCAGTAAGGTTTCCATTTTCGCCAATTGTTTTACGCGGCTTTGTGCCTGTTTAGCTTTACTTGCTTTGGCACCAAATCGATTGATAAACGACTCTAAGTGAGCAATTTGATCTTGTTGCTTTGAATATTGCAAACTTTGTAAACGTAAACGTTCGGCACGTTGTTTTTCGTAGGCATCGTAGTTACCTGTGTAACTGACCAGTTGCTGCTGCTCAACACTGATAATTTCATTTACTGTGCTGTCTAGGAATGACTTATCGTGAGAAATCAGCATCAAGGTGCCGGTGTATCTCTGTAACCATTTTTCTAACCAAATCACCGCATCTAAGTCGAGATGGTTAGTGGGCTCATCTAACAATAATAAATCAGAATGACAAAGTAATGCCTGTGCTAAATTCAAACGCATTCGCCAACCACCCGAAAAAGCAGAAACAGGATTTTTCATTACGGCGTTAGCAAAACCTAACCCAGCTAAAATAGTTGCAGCACGGGAATCTATATCATATGCACCTACATGTTCTAACAAGCCATGCACATGGGCGATTTGTTCACCGTTGTGGGCTTGTTCCGCTGAAATCAGTTGAGCTTGTAGTTTTCTGTATTCTTTATCACCGTCAATCACATAATCTAGAGCCGAGCGTTCTACGGCAGGTGTTTCTTGGGCAACTGATACAATTTGCCAATTTTTAGGAATGTTAAAATCCCCTTGTTCGGTATGCAATTCCCCTTTTATCAAAGCAAACAAGGTCGACTTACCACAACCGTTGGCACCAATCAGGCCAGCTTTATGGCCTGGATAAACTGTGGCATTAGCATCTCGCAGCAATACTTTACTGCCACGCATTAAGGAAACATCTGAAAATTGGATCATGAAAGCCTGTTATGAACTTTAGCTATATCAAGCGTTTAGTTTATTATTAATGGTACTTAAACTAATACGAGATAACACTCAAATTTGAAAGGGGGTATCATACCAAGATGATCAACCGAAAAAATCCCTAAAACCATGGTTAACAAAATAAAAAAACGATTCGTCGCAGGAGCAACCTGCCCAAAATGCCGCGCAATAGACACCATAATGCTATATTTTGAAAATAATGTTGAAAAGCTACAGTGTGTAAAGTGTCATTATTCAGAATCTCAAGCAGATAAAAAAGTAGCTAAAGCTACTCGCGCTAGTGAAAGTGTAATTGGGGTGTTTAAACCTGAGTAGTTTTTTGATGTCACAAACATCCCAACTAATCATTTAAGATTGTTAATAATGCGGAGGTGGCATCTCCTCTTTTTCGGATGCCATATTACTAGGTTCGATAGCACTAATTTTAGAGACCAGTTGTTTAAGTTGAAATTGCAAATCATCCATTTGTTTTTGCTGTTGGATTAGTGCCTGGTTGAGGCTATCGATTGTGTCCTCTTGAAAGGCTACCTTCATTTGTAATTCTTCAATATCTGTTTGTACTGTGTTCATTAATTTTCAATCTTCCACTTTTCTAGTAAACCATTGGTACTTTCTGAAATAATTTCGTTATCACTCAAAAAACCTACATCATGCACAACGGCAGACGCCGGTTTGCTGCCTTCACGGGCGGATACTCGCCATTCGTTTAACTCTTCGCCCGTTTTCACATCCCAGCGATTAATCCTTCTTGCTGGCGATCCTGTTAGTAGGTACTTACCATCATCAGAAAATACAGCTGTAGTAAATATTCGTTGTCTTGCCATATATTGTAAATTACTAATTTCCTTTCCTGTAACCAAGTCCCAGACCCTTGCATCACGCTTACTGTCAGCAGTAAATGCGTAACGTCCTTTATCATCTAACGACACTTTAGTAACTCGACTAGTGTGCTCAAATTTGTGAATGACCTGGCCAGTACGGGTATCCCATAAATAGGCTAAATAATCGTTTCCGCCTGTTAATGCATAAAAACCATTAGGTGAAATATCTACGCTATTCACTTTTTCTAGGTGACCTAAAAACTCTAATCGCCTACCTGTCTTAGGCTCAAAAAACATCACTTTACCACTGCTACGCCCAACCAATATACCTCGACCTTGGTTTGAAACAGCAATATCTCGAATACTGGTTTCATCTATTCGCCAAAACCCCTCTGGCTCTCCAATATCCAGATCCCATAACGCAAATGCTTCTCTATCAGATGTCACAACATATGAATTATCAAAGGCAATATGAATATTTGTCACTGAGTTATTGCCATCATCTTGATGTCGCCACACAAATCGCTGTTCGTTAGTAGTCAAATCCCAAACGGTAATGCCATTGTTAATAGTAGAAACAACTGCAATCGTATTGTCCGCTGATATGTGTCCTGCATGAGATCCCCCGTCAGCAAGACGAAATGAACTAATAGGTACATTACTTGAACCGCCGCAGGACATAAGTATTGCGGCACTTAGCGATATTACAAAATAGACGACTTTAATAGGTGAGTTCAATGGGTTTCTCTTTTGGCATATGCCGTTTAGTATATGCGCTTGCCCACCAATCATATACTGCTAGTTGGAGAATTATAATGAAAAAGGCCGCAATCGCTATTTTGATTGTTTCTGTTTTAAGCCTGAATGCTTGTCAGCCTCCGCCAGTAGATCCCATGAAAGTTGAGATATTGGTCCTTGATACAGAACAACAAAAACAATCATATGCTTTGGGCGCTAGCATGGGCCAAATTATAGAAAACAAAATGGCGAGTCAAAAAGTAGCGGGCATAGAATACGACCAAAACATCTTAGTAAAAGGTTTTATTGCAGCATTACAGGGGCAATCACAACTAGAAAATAAGGAAATTCAAGGGATTACTCGCACAGTTGAATCCATTGTGCGCGACAAAAAAATCGGATTAAAAACTCAGGTAGGTGATGAAAATAAAGCTAAGGGTATAGAATTTTTAACAAATAATGCTAAGCGTGCTGGCATTGTAGTCACTGATACTGGTTTACAGTACGAGATACTTAAAAATGGTGAAGGCGGCAAACCGAAAGTTTCCGATACTGTAACAGTAAACTACCTTGGCACCCTGTTAGACGGAACAGAGTTTGATTCTTCCTACTCACGTAATAAACCAGCTACTTTTCCATTAAACCGAGTAATTAAAGGTTGGACTGAGGGAGTTCAATTAATGAATGTGGGAGCAAAATACAAGTTTTATGTACCTTCAGACTTAGCATATGGTGCCCGCTCGACTGGAAAAGTCAGTAGCAACTCAACCTTAATATTTGAAGTAGAATTACTTGAAATTGTTGAAACAAGTAATCCTGCAACTAGATAATTTGAGTTCACTTAAAATAAATAAAACGTTATTTACTAACACCCAATAAAAAGCCGAACACGTTACCGTGGTCGGCTTAGCTTTATCATTTTGATAATCAGCTATTCTCCGTGCTGAACCTTATTCCCTTACTTTGTTGCCCTTCAAAAGGGCTATTTATCCCGAATTAACCGGGTAATTTAAACTGTACTTGTTGTCTTTTCGACTAAATATTTTTTCAACTTTATATGTTTGGATGTCGTTATTTACCTCAAATCAAGTGTTGCCATGTTTAAAGGTAGTATGACTTGCTCTCTCAATTTCAGTTGACTTTTTAAGGGCGGAAAAAAGGGCAACTCTCTTCAACGCTAGGTTCCTCAAAGTGTTTCTCGTTAGAGGCTTTGTAGTGTTTTCTGATTAAAAACCTACCTCACTTTGATTAATATTAAGCATAGTCGATAACGTTGCTTTTACTCTACTAACTTCAACTTTTTCTTGTAATAAATTACGCTAACAAAATCGTTTTTATGACAACTTGATGTTGCAACTTTTACGTCATCGTCTACTGCGTTTCCGATTGTTGCTAGGGAGCGGTGGATCAATACTTATCATGTTTTTAGGTTAATATGTCTGAGATAGCAGCAGAGATAAGATAGAGTCTATGAATGACTAATGAAATGGTACCGATACGCTAGGTTATTGAAGAGGTTAATTCTGTTGATTTAACATTCTTAGTAAACGGTTAAATCGCCAAGCGCACAACACACTGAGTTAGATTCAAGATTGAAAACAAAGTTAATAACACCTGAAGGCTACAAAACGCTCTACGATGAGCATGAGCATTTGTGGATGAAAAAACGTCCTGAGATCACCAAGATTGTTAGCTGGGCTGCGAGTCTCGGAGATCGATCTGAGAACGCAGATTATCAGTACAATAAACGATTATTGCGGGAAATAGATAGACGCGTTAGGTTTCTAAGGAAACTGCTCCCAGAGCTGCAGGTTGTTCACCATTCGCCAGCGCAAGACGGCAAAGTATTTTTTGGTGCTTGGGTTGAGATTGAAAATGACGACGGCGAAGTTAAGTGTTTTCGCATCGTCGGTCCAGAAGAAATTTATGGTGAAGATAGAAATTTCATATCTATTGATTCCCCTATGGCAAGGGCACTAATCAAAAAGAGCGTTGATGACGTATGTAAGGTTAAAACACCAAGTGGCACTAAAGAATGGTTTATAAATTCAATTGAGTACAAAGATGCCTTTGGGAAAGAATGAAGATTATTGCCACTTTTATTCATATGGCGCTGGTAATTTCTCTCTCGCACCCTTATATAATGGCTTAAATGAAAATGAATGACATACAGGGTCTTCGATGATGATAGTGGAAAAAATTGCGCAAGAATTACAAGTACAGGCGCAACAGGTACAAGCTGCGGTAAAATTGTTGGATGAAGGGTCAACCGTTCCATTTATTGCACGTTATAGAAAAGAAGCCACTAATGGTCTAGATGACATACAGTTAAGAAAATTAGAGCAACGCTTAACCTATTTGCGGGATTTAGAAGACAGACGAAAAGTCATCATTAAGTCAATTGAAGAGCAACAAAAAATGACGCCTCAATTGAAGACTAGTTTGCTCAAAGCTGAAAATAAAACTGAGTTGGAAGATATATATCTGCCATTTAAACCTAAACGCCGTACTAAGGGTCAAATTGCCATTGAGTTAGGGCTTGAGCCTTTAGCCAACGCTTTATTTAACAATCCGCAGCTCGACCCTGAGTCTGAAGCACAAGCTTTTGTAAAAGAAAGCGGTGACGTACCAGACACTAAATCAGCCTTAGACGGAGCAAAGTACATTTTAATGGAG